>Ga0307319_10000011_pt1 | contig 93187 bp, 86 predicted proteins | sample ER_DNA_368_FD_194491 | JGI IMG/M metagenome (GOLD analysis project Ga0307319, IMG submission 194491) | Bulk soil microbial communities from the East River watershed near Crested Butte, Colorado, United States - ER_DNA_368 | ecosystem: Environmental > Terrestrial > Soil > Floodplain | place...
TTCGGCGCTAGCGAGGATGATGCTGTTACTCGGATCGCGGCAATGATCAGCGCCGAGCCTGTACGAGTGCGGACCCGGCTCGCTGAGTTACTCAAGGTGTCGACGCACGAGGAGCTAAATCGGGCCATCGCTGAACACGAGGGTGAACTGCTTTATCTCGTTCTCGCCGATCGAGCATTTGCCGAGTCGTTGGCACAACCCGGTTCCATCGGTGCGTTCGCTCCCCAGATCAACACTGCCGGTGTGACGAGCGACCTCAGTGCACGACTTGCCGTGTGAGACCTTCGGACTCAAGCGCTGGATTGGCTTGATCACCGATACAGATGGGAGCGGTGTCCTAGTGTCGTGTCTCCCAAGTCTCTTGACGTTTCGCGCCGCCCAGGCACGCACCTCGCAGCGTTCTCCTCGGTCGACATACGACCCGGTATCCCTCCCTCGTCGGCCTTGCGATCCACGCACCTGAACGACGCCAAACGTAAAGGAAGTTAGGAGACTGAGGCTCGTGACTCCGATCGACGACCGGCACCACATCCCGGCCGAATACGCCGAGCTAAAGAGCGCCCTCGACAGCAAGATGGGTTTCGAGCTGCTCAGCCTGACGGCTGAGCGAGTGGTCGGACGGATGCCGGTTACCGGCAACACCCAGCCGTACGGGTTATGGCATGGCGGCGCCTCTTGCGTGCTGGCCGAGACACTCGCCTCATTGGGCTCCTTCATGCACGCGCAGCCGGAGAGGATCTCGGTCGGGGTGGAGATCAACGCGACGCATCACCGATCGGTGACCGCGGGCTGGGTGACCGGTACCGCCACTGCCTTGCATCTCGGCAGGTCGGTTGCCAGCTACGAAATCGTGATCACCGACGATGCCGGCAAGCGAGTGTGTACGGCCCGGGTCACCTGCCAGCTGGTCACCCCGCGCAGTGCCTGAGCCGTAAGCACTGCCGGTGGAATTCGAAAGGCTCCGATCAAGGCTCCGACGGCAGGAGCTTTGCATAGTTTGCTGACGGTCTGCACACGTAGCAACCCATGCAGAGCGACCGCAACCAACGTGCACGTGGGTTTCAGCGGCCGGCTCCAGAGGACTTGGGCGCGAGCAGCTTAAGAAGAGGAATCTGGGTCGATGGTCGTTTCGGCGAGCACCTCGAGGACGTCGTCGGCCTCGGTCGCCGGGTTCACGAAGGCGAGCCGCAGCGCGGTCCGACCATTCCACTGCGTCGGAACGCACAGGATCCGACCCTCGAGCGCGAGGCGTCTTGACCAGCGCCGGTACGCCGCGTCGTCCCATCCAGGACGCTCGAAGAGCACCACCGACAAGGTCGGCTCCACCAGCAAGGACAGCTGAGGGATGCGCCGAATCCCGTCTGCCACGGCACGCGCGGTTGCCAGGGTTTGCTCGATCGCTGCGGTGTAGCGGTTCGTGCCGTGGGTCGCCAGGCTGAACCAGAACGGCAGACCCCGAGCCCGCCGGGTCAGGTGCACCCCGTAGTCCCACGGATTCCAGACCTCGCGGTCAATGGCATCGAGATACCCCGCGTGTTGTGCGTGTGCAGCGCGCCCAAGTTCGGGCTGCCGGTAGAGCAAGCCGCAGCAGTCGTACGTCGCGAACAGCCACTTGTGTGGGTCGACGATGAAGCTGTCAGCGCGCTCGATCCCGCCAAAGAGCGAACGCACACTCGGGGCTGCTAAAGCTGCACCCCCGTACGCCCCGTCGACGTGCATCCAGACGCCGAACCGCTCGCAGACGTCCGCGACACCGGTCAAGTCGTCAATGATCCCTGCATTGGTCGTACCCGCCGAGGCGACCACCGCGAAGACGTCATGGGACCTGGCGAGCGCTGCTCGAAGAGCCTCACCAGTGAGCTGACCCTGATCATTTTCCGGCACAATGACGACCTCGGCATCGAGCACGGACGCAGCCGTCTGAACCGACGAATGCGCCTGAGTGGTACAAGCCAGCCGCCATTGGCCTACCGGATGCCTGCCCAGTTGGTTGCGGGCGAACTGCCGTGCGGCAACCAGCGCGGAGAGATTGCCTGTGGTGCCACCGGAAACAAAGCAGCCGCCAGCGGTTTTGGGCCAGCCGAGCAGCTCGATCAGCCAGCCGAGTGCCTGATTCTCGGCGAAGATCGCGCCGGCTCCGGACTCCCAGCTGCCGGCGAAGATGTTGTAGCTGCTCACAACCGCGTCGAAGGCCAGCGCAGCCCGCGTGGGCGCGGCAGGAATGTAGGCGAGATTCAGCGGATCGTCTTGGGCCCGGGTCGCGGGGGCGATGATGTCTTCGAAGATGCGCAGCGCCTCATTGGCACCTAGCCCTTCAGGCGTGATCGTCTGTCCGGCGTCGGCCAGCAGCTCCGAGGCAGGCCGGGCCGTTGTCTTGGGATCCGAAGGCTTGCTGATACGACGGCTGGCCAGAGCCACTGCTGCTGCAGCAGTCTCGGTCTCATCTCCCCAGACGCTGGCTGCCGCCGCTCCCACTGCGTGCGGAACGGCAGCCTCGGAACCAAGTGGGGACGACGTTGTCACTGGCGTGCTCCTGCCCGCCGATCATCTGCCGGCGTACTCGCACGCTAGTTCGCGTGCCAGCACGGGACAACAGACTGCCCCTGTCTGGACGAGCGAGCAGGCGCGCGCGCTCCTCGTCGCGAGCGACTGAGGAAGACAGGTCAGCGCGATTGCGCGAGCGATCAAAAATTGCTTGTCTCAGCGCACGAGTTGATCTTGGGTTGGGTGTTCACGTCTGCGACAAGGACGATGCTGGTTCGATCCCGAAAGGTCGAGAGACTTTGTCGTAGCTGCACTGCGCTAACGCGGCGGAGCCGGAGCCCCGGGACCGAGGTCACCGCCAAGGTAGGCGGCTTTCACCTCGGGGTCATTGAGAAGGTCGGCGGCGGGGGCGCTCTTGACGATCCGCCCGGTTTCTATCACGTACGCCCGATGAGCGATCCTCAATGCTTGCTGCGCGTTCTGCTCCACGAGCAGGATCGTCGTGCCTCTCCGGTTGATCTCCTCAATGATCTCGAAAATCTGGTTGACCAGCATCGGTGCCAGACCCATCGACGGCTCATCGAGCAACAGCACTTTCGGCTTTGTCATGAGCGCCCGGCCAATCGCCAGCATCTGCTGCTCGCCACCGGACAGCGTTCCGCCCGCCTGCCGCTTGCGCTCCTTCAGCCGTGGAAAGAGGTCGTAGGCCTCAGCAAGCTCGTTCGAGGAGTCGTCCTTGCGTGCGTACGCACCCATGTGGAGATTCTCTGCCACGGTCATGCCCGGAAAGATCCCGCGACCCTCCGGTGCCTGACCGATGCCCGCGAGCACTCGTTTATACCCGGGCATTCGCGTAATGACCTGACCGTTGAACCGAATCTCGCCCCGGGAAACCGTACGCAGCCCCGAAATGGTCTTCAGGGTTGTGCTCTTTCCGGCGCCATTGGCACCGATCAACGTCACGATCTCGCCCTCGTTTACCTCCAGCGAGATGCCACTAATGGCCTCGATCTTTCCGTAGTGGACGTATATCTCATCAAGCTCAAGAAGCATCGGTCGGCGCCCCCAGATATGCCTCGATCACGCGGGGATTCTGCTGTACCTCTGCAGGGACGCCCTCCGCAATTTTCTGCCCGAAGTCGAGGACGACAACACGGTCACTGATGCCCATGACCAGACTCATGTCGTGCTCGATCAGAAGGACGGTGCGGCCCGAATCGCGGATCTTGCGGATGAGGTTTTGCAGCGCCAGTTTCTCCGCGGGATTCATGCCAGCAGCTGGCTCATCGAGCAACAACAGTTTGGGATCGGTGGCGAGCGCCCTGGCGATCTCCAGCCGGCGCTGGTCGCCGTAGGGCAGGTTTTTGGCCGTGTCTTCAATTCGATTGGGAATACCGACAAACTCCAGCAGTTGAAGGGCCTTTGCCCGCCCCTCGCGCTCCTCCCGCCTGTGCCATGGCAGACCAAGGGCGGCGCCAGCGAGGCCGGTGCGATGGTGTGCATCGGCACCGACGAGCACGTTCTCCAACGCAGACATGTTGTGGAAGAGCCGCACGTTCTGGAAAGTCCGCGCGATCCCGAGCTTGGTCACTATATAGCGCTTCTTGCCGTCGATCCGGTCGCCGTTAAAGAGCACCTCTCCTTCAGTCGGGTAGTACACGCCCGTCACCATGTTGAACACAGTGGTCTTGCCCGCACCGTTCGGGCCGATCAACGCGAAGATCTCACCCTCGTAGATGGTGAACTCGACCGCGTTGACCGCGACCACGCCGCCAAATCGCATTGTCACGGTCTTCAGCTCGAGCAACGGCCGGGTTGCCGAGGTGACAGGAGCGTCGGTCATGCGCTACTCATCTCTCCAGTTCGGGCGCTCGGGCCTCGGCTTCAACTTCGCCTCCGGGGCCGCCCACCTCCCCGCCCAGGGCACCCATCCCACCGGTGCCCTCCGCGAGTTCGGCCTGGCGCCGCCGCGACGGCCATATGCCCTCAGGCCGCAGCGCCATCATGAGTACGAGGGCCGCGCCAAACAGCAGCACTCGGTAATCCTCAAACACTCTGAACCGCTCGGGCAGCCAGGCAATCAAAAAGGCGCCCAATATGACGCCGGGGATGTTCCCCGATCCCCCAAGCACGACGGCGGCAAGGATCGTTGCGGACAAGAAGAAGGGGAAGTTGGCTGGAATGATCGAGATCACCTTGGTTGCCCAGACCACGCCTACGGCGCCACCGATCGACGCACCGATCGCGAAGGCAGCTAACTTGTAACGGAAGGTTGGGACACCCATAAGCTCGGCCGCGTCCTCGTCTTCCCGAATTGCCGCCCACGCCCTACCGACGCGACTCTTCTCTAGTCGCTTGACGAAGATGATCGTGAGCACGATGAGGAGGACGAGCAGGTAGTAGTAAGGCCGCGGGTCGAGGAGACCGTACCTCAATGGCTTCACGCCGAGGATCTCGAAGTCCGACAAGTTGGGCGGGTGCGGGATTCCGGCAATCCCGCGAGGACCACCTATGGCGTCGGTGTTCTGAGCACTGATCCGGACGATTTCACCGAATCCCAAGGTCACGATGGCAAGGTAGTCACCGCGCAACCGTAACGTTGGGGCACCAAGGATGAGGCCGGAGCCGCTGGTAAGCAGCACTCCGACAATGAGGACTTCCCAGAAGCTCCAGCCGAATTTGGTGCCGAGCACTGCCATTGAGTAGCCACCGATGGCAAAGAACGCCACGTATCCGAGGTCGAGCAGGCCCGCATAGCCGACCACGACGTTGAGACCGATCGCCAAAGCGACGTAGATGCCGATCGGATAAAACAGGACAGTCGCCCAGTCGCTCCGCGGTGTCATGAAGCTTCCGATCGAAGACGCCGGCAACAACAAGGCAGCGATGATGAGTGCTATGTAGACCAGCCAGCGCGCCCATCTCGGCGCGTCGGCCCACCAGTCGCGGATTTGTTGCATGCGGTTGCCGATCGTCTGACGGCTCTTCGTCAAGATGCCGGCGCTGCTTCTGTTGCTGTTCATGCGCGCGCCTGCTGCAGAGACTCGCCGAGGATGCCGGTCGGTCGAAACATGAGCACCAAAACCAAGACGACGAACGCGACCACGTCCTTCCATTCCGATCCGAAGATCGCCGACCCGTACATCTCGATGAGTCCTAGAACAAGCCCACCAACCAGAGCGCCGCGCAGATTTCCGATGCCCCCAAGTACCGCTGCAGTGAATGCTTTGATGCCGAGCAAGAAGCCAACGAAGTAGTTCGTTTCCTGAAATCGCATGAGATAGAGGGCCGCTGCGACGCCGGCCATTGCTCCGCCGATGGCAAACGTTGCGGTGATGATGCGATCGATGTTGACACCCATCAGTACGGCGTTCTCCGGTGACTGGGCTGTAGCGCGGATTCCTCGACCGAGATTGGTACGGTTCACGAACTGGTCGAGCGCCACCATCATCACGACTGCGGCAACTACCACGAGCAGCTTGTCATTGCGCACAACAAAGTCACCAATCGCTATGACATCGCTTAGCCGCACCCAGTCCGGTGAGTGAACCGGCAGGCGTCCACCTACCTGTGGTAGGTCAAACAATCTCGGGATCACGATGAGCGCAAAGAGCTGCTGAAGAAAAAGCGACGCGCCGATAGCTGAGATGAGCGCTGCCAGGCGGGAGCCGCCACGCTTGCGCAGCGGCCGGTAAGCGATGTACTCGAGTCCCATGGCCGTAACGCCGGAGACGACAATCGCGATAACGGCAACCAAGAGGAGCATCCCGATGAGCGCCACGCCGCTCAACTCATGGGACACGCCGATCGTCGTCAGGGTGAACAATGCCGCAACAGTCCCGACCATGAAGACTTCGGAATGCGCAAAATTGATGAGCCGCAGCACCCCGTACACCATCGTGTAGCCGAGCGCGACCAGAGCGTAGATTGAGCCCAGCGAGAGACCGTCAACGGTGGCAGGCCAAAACTGCGTCAGAAAACTGTCGAGCACCGTCGGTCACCTTTGGTAGTAGATCGGGAGCGCCGTGGCGCTCCCGATCTGGGCCTGCTGCACTAAGACTCTCACGTCGAGCCGCGTCAGGCTGGCTTGCTTGCCTCCTTCGCGTTGCCGAGCAGGGAGTACGTGTCACCTTTGAACAGGTAGACGTACACCTCGCCACTGGTTGGCTCGCCGGTGGGAGCGAACTTGATCTGCTTGGTTACTCCCGGGATGTCTATCGTCGCGAGGTACTTGTTGATCGACTCAGGGTCGGTATTGCCATTCTTAATGGCCTCAATGAACGCGGTTGCCGAGTCGTAGCCCTCACCGACGTAGATCGCAGTTGGGGCGTTGTACTTCGCCTGGTAGGCGTCAGCGAGCTTCTTGCTTGCCGGGCTGGCTTTACCCGTCGGGTCGATCAGGCACGGGCAGCTGACGACGGCGCCGTCGGCGTTATTGCCGCCCGCGCCCTTGGCGAGACCGGCGTCCAATGAGCCATCACCGGAGAGGAATTGCGCCTTCACGCCGCCATCACGTAACTGCTTGAGCAGCCGGCCACCCTGGGCGTAGTAGCCGCCGTAGAAGACGGCATCCGGTGCCGCGGCCTTGACCTTATTGACCGTGGAGGCGTAGTCGGAGCCCTGGGGGTCGATGACGTCGGTCTGAATGTTGACGCCGCTACCCTTCAAGGTCTTTGACACCACGTCGGCGATGCCCTTGCTGTACTCCTGGTTGTCATGGATGACGAAGACCTTCTTCGCACCAAGCGCCCGGGAGATGTAGTCGCCCACGCCCCCACCTTGGATGTCGTCGTTCGCTACGATGCGGTGCCAGTACTTCCAGCCGTTCTGACTAAGGAGTGGGTTGGTCGCTGACGCGGAGATGCTGGGGATCGTGCCCTCTTCGAGAATGGGCCCAACCTGTCGGGACTCACCTGAGAACGCGGGACCAATGAGCCCGACGATCTTGTCGGTCTTGATGGCCTGCTGGGCGAGAGCCGTGGCCTGCTCTGGCACGCCTTGACTGTCGTACTCCACTAACTCGATCTTGGTAGCCGGGTTGGTGGCGTTGTATTCCTCAAGCGCCAGCTTGGCGGCATTCCTAAGCGGGATGACTATGCCCGAGTTTTCCCCCGTGAGGTCACCCATGAGCCCGATCTTGACGGTCTTGGCGGCCTCCGTCGCGCCACTTGGGGACGCACCGCCACCAGTGGCCTGGTCCCCCCCGCCGCCACAGGCCGCTAGCACAAGCGAGCTCGCGGCTAGGGCTACTCCGAGGCGGACAATTGAGCGATATCGCACTATTCCTCCTGACTAGATGTGCAAGCCAGCGCGGGGCACTGACTTCCCGTGTTGGGTGGGACGGCCGCAGCCTAGCTCGCCATCCGGGTACTGAACCTAGTGGATGTGGACGACATATCTGTCACATTGCACATATTTGCCGTCCCCGTTGGCATCTTCTACTTGACCTTGATTCGGCGAGCCGGAAGGCTCAGCGGCTGCCTGTGGTCTGCACGATGACGACCTTGCGCATCGCCAAGCGTTCGGCAACATGATCGAGCAACCCACCTCCGTTTGCACCAAACACTAGGACGCCACACCTACGACTGAGCCATGTTCGATGCAAACTTTGCGCCCTGTAGCAGGTTCGTTACGCGATTGAGAGCACATAGATGCGAATACTCTATTTTTTCTTTGCTACTGAGCCGTGCTCGATGACTCCTTCCGCTACTTCGCGCATCGACTTCCGCAAATCCATCGCAGTCTTCTGAATCCACCGGAAGGCCTCCGGCTCGCTCAGCCCTAGACCGCTTTGCAGCAAGCCCTTGGCACGCTCCACCACCTTGCGTGACTCCAGCCGTTCGGTGAGATCGCTGACCTCGGCTTCCACCGCTTGAATCTCGGCGAACCGGGCCCGGGCGATCTCGATCGCGGGAACGAGGTCGGCCTTGCTGAATGGCTTGACCACGTACGCCATGGCACCTGCCTGACTCGCGCGATCGACAAGCTCCCGCTGGCTGAATGCCGTAAGCATGACCACTGGTGCGAGGCGCTCGCTGGCGATCTGCTCGGCCGCACTGATCCCGTCCAGCTTAGGCATTTTGACGTCCATGACCACCAGATCAGGCTTGAGATCGGTGGTCAGCGCGACTGCCGCCTCTCCGTCACCGGCCTGGCCGACTACGTCGTAGCCCTCCTCGGTGAGCATCTCGACCAGATCGAGGCGGATCAGCACCTCGTCCTCGGCGACCACGACTCGCGTCTTGGTGCCGGCCCGGATCTGGTCGTTCTCTACAGTCACGTGGACACTTTAGCCAGATGCTTGGTGCAGGCGGGCTGCATTGGATCGACTGGTCCAACTGCGGCTGTGGCAGAATGATCGGGCCCGCCGGCAGGGTAGCCGGCCGGTTTGATCATGAGCCCCAGGCCGGGGTGGCGGAATGGTATACGCGGACGGCTCAAACCCGTCTGTCCGAAAGGACATAGGGGTTCGACTCCCCTCTCCGGCACGCTACTTTCTCGCTGTCGCTTGCTGCTAATGCCTGGGCCGGCTGGCCGACAAACGTTGTGGTCGAGCTTGGTTTGATGACGGGACTTCGTGTCCGGCGGGTTTCAAACATCTTAGGTTTGTCGGCCAGCCGGCCCAGGCACTAGCAGACGCGCTCTTGAAAGCTGCGCCGATAGCGCTCGGGAGTCGAGGCCCTGTGTCCTTTCGGCCCACTATGAAGGCCCAAGATCGCCTAAAGCGGCGCGCCGATGCGGCGTACGCGAATCATGTTGGTGTGGCCGGCGACCCCGGGCGGTGAGCCGGCCACGATGACGACACGGTCGCCCTCGACGGTGCGGCCGCTTTCGGTGAGGGCCTTGTCGACCTCGAGGATCATCTCGTCAGTGTGGCCGACCATCGGGACCAGGAACGTCTCGACGCCCCAGTTCAAGGTCAATGCCGAGCGCGTTTGCTCAGATGGGGTGAATGCCAGTACCGGGATGCGCGAGCGAAGTCGGGTCAAGCGGCGGGCCGAGTCACCGGAGGTCGTAAAGGTCACCAAGAACTTGGCCTCGATCCGTTGGGCAACCTCTTCGGCCGCCTTGGTGATCACACCGCTGGTGGTATGCGGATCCCAGTCGATGCCGTGCATCTGGTCCATGCCGTGGGCCTCGGTGTTTTCCACGATTCGTGCCATGGTCTCGACCGTCAGGACTGGGTACTCGCCGACGCTGGTTTCTCCCGACAGCATCACGGCGTCGGCGCCATCGAGGATCGCATTCGCAACATCGGACGCTTCGGCACGTGTCGGACGGGGGGAGGAGATCATGGACTCCAGCATCTGAGTGGCCACGATCACCGGCTTCGCCCAGCGTCGCGCGGCTGTGACGATCCTCTTCTGGACCAGCGGAACTTCCTCCAGCGGCAGTTCCACACCAAGATCGCCGCGCGCAACCATGAATGCATCGAATGCATCGATGATCTCGCTCAGGTTCTCAACCGCCTGGGGCTTTTCCATCTTGGCGATCACCGGGATCCGGCGACCTTCGGAGTCCATGATCTCGTGCACCGGCTTGATGTCCTCGGCACTGCGAACAAAAGACAGGGCCACCATGTCGACGCCATTACGAAGGGCCCAGCGCAGATCTTCAGTGTCTTTCTCACTCATCGCCGGGACGCTCACACCGACTCCGGGAAGGTTGATTCCTTTGTTGTTGCTGACTTGTCCACCGACCGTCACTTCAGTGATCACGTCGGTGTCGGTAACCTCCGTTGCGCGCAGGGCTATCCGGCCGTCGTCGATCAAGATCATGTCTCCGGGCCGGACGTCACCAGGCAAACCCTTGTATGTCGTAGAGCACCGCTCGACTGTGCCCTCGATGTCCTCGATGGTGATCGCGAAAACTGCGCCGGCGTGCAGTCTTTCCTTGCCGTTGGCGAACCGGCCGAGCCGGATCTTTGGGCCCTGAAGGTCGGCCAGCACACCGACCGGGCGGCCGGCGCCTTCGGCAGCGTCCCGGACGCTACGCAGGTTCCTCAAGTGGTCGGCATAGTCGCCATGACTCATGTTGAGCCGGGCGACGTCCATTCCTGCGGCGACCATCTCCGCCAGACGCTCAGGGGTCGAGGAGGCTGGCCCGAGCGTGCACACAATCTTGGCTCTACGCACGGAGTTGACCCTAGCGAAGTTGTGCGTCAGGCGGGAGACCAACCAAGCACTGGTTCTACCACGCGCTGACCACCTCCAATGCGTGCTGAAGATCAGGCGGGTAGGGGGCTTCGAACTGCATCAGCTCACCCGAAGTCGGGTGCACAAAACTGAGACGGACCGCGTGCAACCACTGCCGCTCCAGACCGAGCTTGGCAGCGAGGACCGGGTCCGCGCCATAGACCGGATCGCCGATGCAGGGATGCCGGATCGCCGCCATGTGAACGCGGATCTGATGCGTCCGGCCGGTTTCCAATTTGATCTCGAGCAAGGTCGCCGCGACGAAAGCTTCCACGGTGGTGTAGTGGGTGACACTGTGCCGGCCCCCATGCATGACAGCCATCTTGTAATCCGCTCCGGGGTGCCGCCCGATTGGCGCCTCGATGGTGCCAGTAAACGGATCTGGATGGCCTTGCACCAGGGCGTGGTAGATCTTGTCGACGCTCCGCGAACGGAACGCTCGTTTCAAGATCGTGTACGCGAGCTCGCTCTTAGCGACCACCATCAGCCCGGAGGTGCCCACGTCCAGCCGTTGCACGATGCCGCGCCGCTCGGAAACGCCCGACGTGGAGATCCGGAAGCCGGCACCGGCAAGGTGACTGAGAATGTCGGGGCCGCTCCAGCCCAGGCTTGGATGCGCCGCAACGCCGACCGGCTTGTCGATCACCACGATGTCGTCGTCGTCGTACACGATGACAACGCCTTCGACTTGCTCCGGCCGGACAGTCGCCAGCCGCGGCTGATCGGCGAGCTCCACCTCGAGCATCGACCCCACGCTGACCCGATCCGACTTGTTGATCGAGGCCCCGTCCAGCAGCACGTGCCCTGTCCCGATCATTTCCGCAACTCGACTCCGCGGCAGTCCCAGCATGCGCGCCACAGCGGCGTCAACCCGCTCGCCGTTCAATCCCTCCGGGACGAGCATGACCTTTCGCTCAGCCACGAGCGATCCGGCTCCGATCATGATCATCGCCGTCCCCGGTACCGCGATGCCCGGCCCGCACGTGGCGCTGGCCAGTGATGGCGATTCCTCTCACCACCGACAAGAACATGATCATGATGGCGGCTGCGGTGATGCACATGTCGGCGACGTTGAAGACTGGCCAGTAGGGCAACTCCAGAAAGTCGATCACGTGGCCGCGGAGCACCCCTGGGGGACGGAATAGCCGGTCGGTCAGGTTTCCTGCGACACCAGCACACAACAGCCCGATGGCCACGGCCCAGGCCGGGTGGCCGATCCGCGGCACCAACTTGATGATCACGAAGGACAACACTGCTATCGCCGCGATAGCGAACACGTAGGTAAAACGCTGGCCCTGGCTGAAGGCAGCGCCAGGGTTCCGAATGAGCCGCAGGGTGAGCAGCCCACCCAAGAGCCGAACCGGAGCAAGCGGCTCTAGGTGAGTCACCGCGATGATCTTGGTGACGAGATCAGCTGTCAGCCCGGCAACAGCGACGACAGCGACGAGAAGCCGCCATCGTCGTCGCTCGATCGGGCGAGCACCCCCGACTGGGCTTATCGCCGTTCCTCGCGCTGCTTGCAGGTGACACACAGGGTGGCGCGGGGGAACGCTTGCAACCGGCCTTTGCCGATCGGCTGCCCACAGTTGTCACAGCTGCCATACGTGCCGAGCTCAATATGTCGAAGCGCGAGGCGGGATTGCTCAAGCATTTCCCGGGCATTGTTGGCCAACGACATCTCGGCATCCCGCTCGAAATTTGCCGAACCAACATCAGCTGGATCCCGTCCGGCGCCCTCACTGCCGTCACGGAGCAGTCCCACGAGCTCAGCAGTGGAAATCTCGATCTGGCTCTCGAAGCGGGCAATGTCATCGGTCAGCGCCTGCTTCACCTCATTGAGCTCAGCTTTCGTCCAGGGATCTTCGCCGGGGCGGACCGGCAGCGACTTCGGATTCATCGGTTTCCCAGGCTTGTCTTGATGTTCGACTGGTACCGCATGCACCGTTGGTGGGGCCTTGGTTGAGGCCTTCCGACTCGTGGTGGTGCGACCGCCATTCTCGGCTGCTGGGGTAGCCGCAGCACTGGATTTAGCGGTGGTCATGGGCTCCCCATTTCTTGGTACACGGCTGGAACGGTGAAGTGACGGAGAGACATTAGGCCGCAAAAGCACTTTCTTCAACGACCCGCGCTGATTTCTCGCTGAATTTCCAACCGTGGTCTGGCACAACGTCACAGGGCCCGCCGTAGCGGGCCCTGTGATTTGATCAATGCTGCAACCAGCTCAGCGTTGATCCCCTAGAAGAGCGTCGAGACGCGGGGTGTTGCTGGAACCACCGCCGCTGAAGCTTGAAGCATCTTCTCGCTGAGGCTGATCGACTCCACCATGCTCGCCCTGCTGACCGGCAGTGCCATTTGAATTGTTCTCGCCTGGCTTGAGGTCACGTACCACGTCCGGCACATCGACCGGCTCAGCTCGGCCGGACTCCAGTGTCTCGATCTGCCTGCGCAAGTGGGTGGTGAGATTCGTGCGGTACGCCGTTTCGAAGTTGCGAAGCGACGAGACGGCTGCCGTGAGGTCGTCCCGCTGCCTCTCCAGATCACCGAACATTTCACCACGCCGGCTTTCGATCTCCCGATCGAGCTTCTCGGCGCGACTGTGCGCATCAGCCTGGAGCCGTTCCGCATTGACTCGAGCCTCGGACTCGACTCGCTCGGCTCGCGTACGGGCATCCGTGGTGAGCTGGTGTGCGGTCCGATTGGCTTCCTCGCGGATCCGGTTGGCGTCCTCGGTGGCCTCCTCCACCAGGCGCTCGGCCTGTTCGGTCGACATCTCGACAAGGCGCACGACGGCCGCGCTGGCTTCCTTCCCAGTCGTCACCACAATCGTGCCGGACATCGGAGGCTGTGCCGGAGCAGGTTGCCGAGGTGCAGGTGGCTGAACTGTGGGAGGCGGGGCCATCGTGTGAGGAGTTGGGGCAGCGACTGGCGGTGCCGCCTTGAGTGCCTCGACCTGCTTCTTCAGGTTCAGGTTCTCCTCGAGGAGCTGCGCGAAGCTTTCCTCGACCTCGTCGACGAACTCGTCAACTTCCAAGACCTCGTAGCCAGACTTGCGGGCCATCCGGAACCGCTTGTTGCGAACGTCGTCGAGCGTAAGCGTCATCGTGCACCTCGGTATCTAGGTGGGACTTTGGGGTGGGGCCGCGACCTCACGCGCCCTACCGTACCCAATTTGGTCTTGGTGTACAGCCGAGCCCATGAAGTCATCCACGATCGGCTGCCAGCGGGGAAAGTTACCGCCGACGGTCAAAATTTAGAAGAAAACGCTGCGATTTACCTGCATCAAGATGCTGACCAGGATGGCTAGGCCGATGAAGGCCAAATCGAGCATCATGTTGCCAACCCTGACCGGTTTGAGCACCTTGCGAAGCAGGCGGAGCGGCGGGTCGGTAATCGAGTAGATGATTTCAGCGAAGACCAGCATGGGTCCTCTTGGTTCCCAGTCACGGACGAGCACCGGGACCCACGACAAAATCATGCGCGCGAACAGGATCAGCAGGAAGATCCACAGGATCCAGTTGATGATGAGTCCCACGAAAACCACGGTTGAGGCCTGTCTCTTTGCTTCGGTGTTCTAGGCGTGGCACCAGCCTAGGCGCAGAGACCAGTCGGGCGGAGTCCTCAGCTAGCTCTGGTTGAAGAACCCGCCCGCAATCCGCTCCTTGTCTTCCGCCGGCACGGTGACGTCGTGCGGCGAGAGCAGGAACACCTTGCTGGTGACGCGTTCGATACTGCCACGGAGACCAAAGATGAGACCAGCGGCGAAATCGACCAGCCGCTTGGCGTCGACATCCTCCATGTCGGACAGGTTCATGATGACCGGCACGCCGTCGCGGAAGTGCTCGCCGACGATGCGCGCTTCGTTATATGTGCGGGGATGAACAGTCATGATCCGAGACATATCGGCCGTCCGTGGGTGAGGAGCAAGAGTCGGTCCGGCGGCCGCTGCCACCGAGGCCGGACGGCGGCTTTCGAGGGGGGTCACCGTAGCCGGCCTGTCTAGTGTGCCGAGCGATTCGTCTGCGCTGTCGCCGTCGGTCAAGTCTTCAAAGTCGCCAGCATCGTCATAGTCCGCGTACCGATCGTCGGTGACGAGGCCCAGCCAGGCTGCTGCGCGCTTCAGTCGTTCCGCCATCTCATCCGCCTCGAATCCGGTGACACACCTGCGCCACAGTCAGCGCGCTGTCTGGTGCCGAGATTACCGTTCGGCATCTTGATGATCAGGCCCGACACGCGTTACTTCAGGAAGTCAGGGATGTCGAGATCATCGTCGAATACCGGACCCCTCGGCACCGTCACTGGAGTCGGAGCGAATGGTGCTGGTGCGGGAGCCGGCGACGGGGCCGGGGGGAAATTCTCAGCGGACGTCGCATGATTGAGCGAGTTGTTTGACGCCACACTCACAGGTGCCGGCTCGGGAGGTGTCGGAGTCGGGCGCGCATGGTTGTTCCGCAGTTCGGCAGCCCGGTTGACGGCTGGCTGGCGGCGCGGCGGCTGACCACCCTCAAAGCCCGCAGCAATGACGGTCACCTTCACCTCGTCACCGAGTGCGTCATCGATGACAGTCCCGAAGATGATGTTCGCCTCTTCGTGCGCGGCACCCTGGATCAGGTTGGCGGCAGCCGAGACCTCAAACAAACCGAGGTCCGAGCCACCGGCGATGGAGAGTAGGACGCCATGGGCGCCTTCGATGCTGGCCTCCAGCAATGGCGACGACACCGCCATCTCCGCGGCCGCACGAGCCCGGTCCTCGCCGCGCGCCGATCCAATGCCCATCAGCGCTGAGCCGGCGTTCGACATGATGGACTTCACATCTGCGAAGTCGAGATTGATCAGGCCGGGGGTCGTGATCAGATCGGTGATACCAGAGACGCCCTGCATCAGCACCTGATCCGCCTGCTTGAACGCGTCCAGGATCGCGATCTGGTGATCAATCATTTGAAGCAGCTTGTCGTTGGGGATCACGATCAAGGTGTCGACCTCTTCGCGGAGGTTGACGATCCCCTGCTCGGCCTGGACGGCGCGACGCTTTCCCTCGAATGAGAATGGTCGGGTGACCACGCCGATCGTGAGGGCACCCAATGCGCGGGCGATACGGGCGACCACTGGTGCGCCGCCGGTGCCAGTACCGCCGCCCTCGCCAGCCGTCACGAACACCATGTCGGCGCCCTTGAGCGCGTCCTCGATGTCTTGGGCGTGATCCTCGGCCGCTTGGCGGCCCTTGTCCGGATCGGCGCCGGCCCCAAGACCGCGAGTGAGATCGCGGCCGATGTCCAGCTTGACGTCGGCATCGCTCATCAGCAACGCCTGGGCGTCAGTGTTCACTGCAATGAACTCGACACCGCGAAGCCCGGCTTCGATCATCCGGTTGACCGCGTTGACGCCGCCGCCGCCGACGCCTACGACTTTGATGATCGCCAAGTAGTTCTGTGATGCAGAAACCACGGTTCCGCCTCTTCCTTCATGTCTGCGGACGGGTAGCGCACCAAGTCTCAACCTGAAGTCAACAATTAAGTTGCCCACGGTGGGAAGCGGCGCGGTTTCAAATGAGGCTACGAGATGCCCCTCAGGTGATGCCCCGTGACACGCCAAGATCACCAATTCATGTCGAATTGCTATAGCTCAAGTAGACGTTGAAGCTCTGAGTCGTTCGATGTCTTCGCCTCTGTGGCGAGCGCCCAAAGCCGTTCCGGGGTTGTTCACCCTGTATCCGGCATCACGCCAAGTACAGCGGAAGAGCAGTTCATCGAGGACCGAAGGGCCACACCAAAGGAGCTACTGAACAGCGGGATTGTGGGGGCTGGAAACGTCGATGGAGGACTTCGGCTTCCGCTTGTGCAGTGCCGTAACGACCTGAGCCTTCAGTGCCGAATCCGATGAACTTCCCCAGGTCACTGTCCGCCCGGACTCCAGGACCAGCACGATGTTGTCGCGATTGTTGGCCGTAATCCGATCAACTATTCCGCGAAGCTTCTTCGGCAGCGCAGTCGCAACGATGGCTACCTCGCTGAGCAGCGGTGCGTCTCCGGGATTGACCTCCGCGAGCGAAACCCCCCGTGGCAGCACCGGCTTCGTCTCGTAGGCGATCCCGGACTTGTCGACCACGACAAAACCGTTCGGCTGCCGGATCGCCAGGACCGGCCTACGCTCGACGACCGTAATCCTGATCGTGCTCGGCCAGTCGCGTGTGATGGCCGCGGACTCAACCGGGGGCAGCGTGGTCGTGCGCGCAGCAATCGCGTCCAGATCCTGACGAGCCAGTGGCACGCCGAGAGGGATCTGCGCGGCAAAGCTCACCTGCATCGGGCTTAGATCATGGGTACCGATCACACTCACTCGCTTGGTGACCAGCGCTGTGGAGAAGTAAACGCCCCATACGCTGACCCCGAGGAGCGCCAACACCAGCGCAATACTGGTGAAAGCCAAGACCTTGCGGCGCCTCGACCGGCGTGTCTTCCGGCGTGTCTTCCGGCCCCTGTGGGTGCTGCGCGGCTGCGTCTTCTTACTGGTGCGTCGGTTCTTATTGGTGCGTCGGCGGACCGTAGTCTGAGCGGTCATCGCACCGCCTCGGTTAGGCGCTGAATCTCGTCCACGATCTTTGGTGCCACCTTGGTGACGTCTCCACAGCCGACTGTGATCACCAGGTCTCCGGGACGAGCGATCCTGGCCACGGTTGGCGCCGCCTCATCCCAGACAGGCTGGTACGTCACGTGCGCCGTGCCAGGCGTCACCGCATTGGCCACCAGGGCCCCGTCGATTCCGGGAATGGGATCCTCGCGGTCACCGCAGACATCCATCACGATTGCCTCGTCGGCCTGCTCCAGAGCCCGTGCGAGCTCGCGCCAGAAGTCTCGAGTGCGGGTGTAGAGGTGCGGTTGGAAACAGACCACGACGCGGCCGTCGCCGACACCGGTACGGGCCGCGATCAACGTGTTGAGCACCTCGGTGGGGTGATGGGCGTAGTCGTCGTAAACCCGGATGTTATTGGGAGCCCCAATCAGCTGGAACCGCCGGTAGGTGCCCTGGTACCTGGTCAGCTCTCGCCGTACGTCGGCCTCGTCTACGCCGAGCCAGATGGCCACCGCGTACGCCGCTGCGGCGTTCAGCACGTTGTAGTCTCCCGGCACTGACAGCTCGACTGGGCCAACGTGGCCGGCCCAGCCAAGCGTGAAGGCTGACTGGGTGCCGGCGAGGCGGGTGCCCATGATCTGTACGTCGGCTTCGTCGGACGCGCCAAAGGTCATAATCTCCGGCCCCGGCGAGCCGGCGGCGATCCGCCGCCGTACCTCCCTCGTTAACGCGACAGCTCCCGGATCATCGGCACTGGTCACCAGCAGCCGTACTGATGCGGCGGTTGCGAAGCGCAGGAAACCGTCGGCGTAGTTTTCTGCACTCCCCCAGTTGCTGAGGTGATCAGGATCGATGTTGGTCACCACCGCCACCTCGCACGGGTATTGCAGGAAGGTGCCGTCGCTCTCGTCGGCCTCGACGATCATGACGTCGCCGCCGCCGAGATGCCCGCCGGTGGCCGTGCCGGTGAGTGCACCTCCGATCACAAAGGAGGGATCGAAGCCGCAGCCGCTCAATACATGCGCGATCATCGCCGTCGTTGTGGTCTTGCCATGCGTTCCCGCGACTGCAATGCCACGGCGGCCGAGCATCAGGGAACCCAGCGCCGCACTGCGATGGAGCACCCGAAGGCCGCGGCGTCGGGCCTGCGCAAGCTCTGGGTTGTCCTCCCGGATGGCTGAGGACACCACGACCGTGGTTGCATCGCCCAGCTGCTCGGCGCGGTGTCCGATGTAGACGCGGGCGCCTTGCGCTTCCAGTGATCGCAGATACTTCGAGTCCTGCCGGTCGCTGCCGCTCACCGGGATGCCCTGGGCCAGCATCATCGCGGCAATCCCGTTCATGCCGGAGCCGCCAATGGCGATGAAGTGCACCCCGCCCAGCTCGTCCAAACTCGGCAGCTCGACAGGAGTGATCAGACCCATCAGCGGATCACCTCCAGAACTCGCGACGCCAACACGGTAGCTGCATCCAGGCGAGCAACGCCGGCAAGCGCGTTTCTCATTCCGGCAAGCCTGTCCGGATGCGCAAACAGAGCAGGAATCTCCTCGGCCACCCAGGCGGACGTACAGTCGCTGTCGGCCAGCATGATGCCGCCACCAGCGTTCACAACGAGCTCTGCGTTGCGGGCCTGTTCACCGTTTCCATGCGGATATGGCACGAACACAGCCGGGAGCCCGACCGCGGCCGTCTCCAGCACCGTGCTGGCACCGCTTCGAGCCAACATCAGGTCGGCTGCGGCGTATGCCCGCTCCATCTCATCCACGTAAGCCACCGGCTGGTAGACAGCTCCCGTCCACTCGTCGAGGCTTCGCACGATGCCAGGAGTGAGGTTCTTTGGACCCAGTACATGAAGCACCTGGATCCCGCGGGCCAGCAACTCCGGCCAGGCACCTGCAACGGCAGTATTGATGCGCATCGCACCTTGTGAGCCTCCGCTGACGAGCAGCGTCGGAAGCTCAGGGTGCAATTCGAAGCCAATGCGTGCCTCACGCTGCAGAGCGGCTCTGTCAAGGTCGGTTATGGCACGCCGCATGGGCAGCCCGATGCAGCGTGCATGCGGCAGCGCAGTTTGCGGGAACGAGGTGTAGACCTGGCCGGTGAGGCGGGCCGCCAGCCTGTTGGCAAGACCGGGAAGCACGTTTTGTTCATGGATCACAATCGGTACCCCCAGCCGACGGGCAGCGAGATAGGCCGGAGTGGACACATAGCCGCCGAAGCCGAGCACCACGTCGGCCTGGGTACGCCGCAGCAGTCGTACGGTCGCCCTCACCGCTTCAATGAGGCGCGGCCCCAGCAGCACCAGGTCTTTCCCCGCTCGCCGCGGCATTGGTACTGGAGGGATCAGCTCGAGCTCTAGTCCGGCTGCTGGGACAACGGTGGTCTCCAGGCCGCGGGCGGTACCCAGCGCTGTGAGCGTCACGCCTGGGCTCAGCCGCCGCAACTCAAGGCCAGTTGCGATCAACGGCGAAGTGTGCCCGGCGCTCCCGCCGCCCGCGAGCACCACAGAGCCGGAACCGGCAGCCGATTCGTTCACGAGCGCGTCCGCGAGCCGACCACCGTCGTCATCCGCGGCCGGGGCCTGATTGCCTTCTTAGCCAGCAGCTTGCGCGCCTCGGGTTCCCGGCGGGCGCACGCGAGCAGTACGCCGACTGCCAGCAAGTTGGCAACCAACGCCGAGCCCCCATAGGAGACCAGCGGCAGCGGTACTCCAGCGATCGGGAGCAGCCGCAGCACGACTGCCAGATTGATCAACGCCTGCACCATGAACCAGGCCGTGATGCCACCCGCTGTATAGCGTACGAAGAGATCGTCGGCGTGCGTCGCGATCCGGATGCCGGCATAGCCCAAGATGCCGATCATGGCGAGGATGACCAGGCTGCCGAACAGGCCGAACTCCTCGCCGAGCACCGCGAAGATGAAGTCGGTGTGCGCCTCCGGGAGGCTGCCCCACTTCTGCCGGCTGGCGCCAAGACCGACCCCCCACCAGCCGCCAGACGCAATCGCGAACATGCCGGCGTTAGCCTGATCATTGGCCCCGTTGAGATCAAGGGTCGGGTCCAGAAAGGCAGCGAGACGGCGCATGCGCACCGGCGAGGTGACGAAGATCGCGATCACACCCGCCAACCCGGCGGACGCCAAGGCCGCGAGTACTCGCCATGGAGCGCCGACAACCCACAGCATGGCCGCAGCGATGGCCGCCATCACCACCGCCGTTCCCGCGTCGCCTTGGAAGAGCACGAGCAAGATCAGTACGGCGCTCACCGGCAGGAACGGCACGAGCAGGTGCTTCGGCTGGTCGAGCAAGCGATACTTGCGGGCCAACACGTCAGCTCCCCAAACGATCATGGCCAGTTTCGCGAACTCCGCCGGCTGGACGGAGAACAGCGAGGAGCCGAGGTAGAGCCAGTTGCGATTACCGTTCACCGAGATGCCGAGCGGCGTATAGGTCAAGATCAACAAGATGGCGCCGAGTGCCACCCCGAACCAGCTCAGCAGCCGCAGTGTCGACGGCGGCAGCTTCATGATCGCGAATGCGCCCAATACGCCAACAGTGAGGAAGATCAGCTGGCGCTTCACGTAGAAGTAGGAGTCACCGACCGTGAGATAGGCATTCACGCTGGATGCCGAGAGCACCATCATCAACCCAACGATGACCAGCAGTGCGACAGAGCCGAGCACCAGGTGATAGCTGGTCAGCGGCCGATCCAGCATCGAGCGGAGCCAGTGCAGTATCTCGAGAGCCGACCGTGGGCGCCGGGTGTGGGCGGTCCGGGAATGGCGAACCGAGCCAGCTCGGTGGCTGGACGCGGTCTCGCCCTGCGGGGTCAGGGTCGCCACTGACCGTCACTCCTCTGCGAGCGCGCGCACCGCGGCTGCGAAGGCATCCCCGCGGGCGGCGTAGTCGGTGAACATGTCCTTGCTGGCGCACCCCGGCGCGAGCAGGACAGCATCACCAGGTCTGGCCAGGGAAGCGGCCGCCGCAACGGCTTGTGCCATTGCTCTAGTGTCGACTCCCTCGATGATTTGTGTGGGGACTTCAGGCGCGTGTCGAGCGAGGGCTTGCGCGATGATCTCCCGGTCTGTCCCGAGCAGTACCGCACCGCGCAACCTCCTCCGATGGGCGGTGACCAACTCGTCGAAGGTGGTGCCTTTGGCCTGACCTCCGGCGATCCACACCACAGAGCTAAAAGCGCTCAGCGCGGCATCGGCGGCGTGAGGGTTGGTCGCCTTCGAATCATCCACCCAGGAGACCCCATGGCGTTCCAGCACGGTCTGGATCTTGTGCGGGCCGACCTTGACCGTTTGCAATCCTTTGCGGACCGCTGTCGCGGGCACGCCGTACGAGCGAGCCAGGGCGGCAGCCGCCAGCGCGTTGGCCACATTGTGCGGCGCGGCGGGACTGACGTCGCTGACCTTGGCGAGCTCCAGCGCCGAGTCGCGACGCTGCTCGATGAACGCCCGATCAACCAGCAAGTCATCGACCACGCCGAGCATCGAGAGTCCCGGTGTTCCCAACGTGAAACCGATCGCTCGAGCGCCCTCGACCACCTCGGCCTGCTCGACCATCTGCTCGGTGACCGGGTCGGCGACGTTGTAGACGCAGCTGGCTTGGACGCCGGCGTAGATCCTGGCCTTGGCGTCGCGATAGGCGGCGTACGAGCCGTGCCATTCCAGGTGATCGGGCTGCACGTTGAGGACAGCCGCCGAGTGCAAGGCCAGCGAGTTGGACCTGTGCAGCTGGTGACTGGAGAGTTCGACCGCAAGCACGTCATACGGTTGCGGGTCCAGCACGATCTCCATGATGGGGCGGCCAATGTTGCCCACTGCGGCCGTCCTCAGTCCGGCAGCGGTCAGGATTGACTCCAGCATCTGGGTGGTCGTGGTTTTGCCGTTCGTGCCGGTGATCCCGAGCCAAGGCGTGATCTTGTCGGGCCGGCTGAGCCGCCAGGCCAGCTCCACCTCGCTCCAGATGGGCACCCCACGCGCGGCGGCCTGCAGGAGCAGCGGTGAACTGGCCGGCCAGCCGGTCGCGATCACCAGGTCGGCATCGTCAGGAAGAGTCGCGGTGGAACCCGGTCCCAGCCGGACCGAGCCGCCGAGCACTTCCAGCAGCTTGCCCTTATCGGAGGTCAGGTCGTCGAGCACGTCGTCCAGAGCCGTCACGCGCGCGCCGAAATGGAGTAGCCCGTCGGCAGCCGCGAAACCAGAAACACCAATGCCTGCCACCACAACGTGCACCTCGCGCCACGGTGATCGGCTATCAGCATGTGCCAACCATGCCGGGCTCATGTGCCGGCCACCCACTCTGCATAGAAGATGCCTAGGCCAGCGGCAACGCACAGGCCGGCAATGATCCAAAAGCGCATCACGATCGTCACTTGGGCCCAGTTCAGCAGCTCGAAGTGATGGTGGATAGGCGACATCTTGAACAACCGTCGGCCACGGGTCATCTTGAAGAAGCCGACCTGGAGGATCACTGACATCACCTCAATGACCAGCAGGCCACCCAAGATCACCAGGAGCAGTTCGGTTCGAGTAAAAATCGCCATGCCGGCAAGCGCACCGCCAAGAGACAACGAGCCGGTATCGCCCATGAAGATCTTTGCGGGTTCGGCGTTCCACCACAGGAAGCCGAAGCAGGCTCCGGCGAGCGCAGCCGCCACAACCGCCAGGTCGTAGGGATCACGCACCTCATAGCACTTCGGCCCGGCGGATGCGGTGTAGGCACAGGACTGGTTGTACTGCCAGATGTTGACCAGCGTATAGGCGCCGAAGATCATGACGCAGGCACCGGAGGCGAGACCATCGAGCCCATCAGTGAGGTTGACCCCATTACTGGCGGCCGCGATCAGCAGCATGACCCAGATGATCACCAGAATGAGCGGCAATTGCAGCCATTCGATGTCCCGCAGGAAGGAGATCGCCGGTGAGGCAGGGGTAATGCCCCGCTCGTCGGGGAACTGCAGCGACGCGACCGCGAACACAATGGCGACGATCGACTGACCGCCGATCTTGGCCTTGCTACGCAGGCCGAGCGAGCGCTGTTTGCTGATCTTGACGTAGTCATCGAGAAACCCGACCACACCTAAGCCGGTGAAGAGGAAGAGCACCAGCAATGCCGACGCAGAAGGTGCTGAGAACGTGATCAAATGGCTGCCGAAGTAGGCGATCAATACGGCGGCAATGATGACCAGGCCACCCATGGTGGGAGTTCCGCGCTTTACGTGGTGTGACGTGGGGCCGTCGTCGCGGATCAGCTGCCCATAGCCCTTCTTGACCAGGACGAGGATGGCCAGCCGGGTGCCGAGCAGGGTGCCGAGGAGTGCGAGGCAGCCGGCGAAGACAATGGCCTTCACACGGCATCCTGGTGACTCGGTGGGCCGACGGCAGCAAGGATCTCGTCAGCCACGGTGTCCAAGGCTAGGCCACGGGATGCCTTGACCAAGACAACGTCACCAGGACCAAGATCACTTGTGACGACAGCAACCGCAGCAGCCTTGTCCGCCACGGGGACCGCTCGCGTGGACGGCAAACCGGCGGCGACGGCGGCGCTGGTGATCTGCGTTGCGTACTCACCAATCGCCACCAGGTGCTCGACCCCGCTCTGTGCTGCGAACCGGCCGATCGCAGCGTGCTCCTCGGCTGCCGTCTCCCCCAACTCGAGCATGTCTCCAAGCACGGCCCAGGTGTGCCGACCCGCTCGGCCCAGCTCAGCCAAGGTCGTCAGCGCGGCACGCATCGACTCGGGGTTGGCGTTGTAGGCGTCGTTGATCACGGTGACGCCATCTGATCGGTCGTGCAGCTCCATCCGCCAGCGGGATCGCGGACCGGCCGCAGCAAGCGCAGTGGCGACCTGGTCGAGCTCAAGGCCGACAGCCACCGCTGCAGCAGCGGCGGCGACCGCGTTCGCGACCTGGTGCCGCCCGGTTAGCTGAAGCTGCACCTGAGATTCAGATTGGCTGTCTCGACCGTTATGGAGCTCGAAGGAGTAGCGCCCATAAGCGTCACCTGCTAATCCGGAGGCCCAAACGCCGTCCTCAAGTGGCTGGATCGTTGACCAGGGCAGCAGCTGGGCCAGGGTACGCCTGCGCATCGACCAGACCAGCGGATCGTCAATATTCAGTACTGCCCACCCATCAGGTGGGAGGGCTTCCACCAACTCACCCTTGGCGCGAGCAATTGCAGCCTGCCCGCCGAACTCCCCGACGTGGGCTTGGCCGACGTTCAGCACCACTCCGACCCGCGGTGGTGCGATGTCGCAGAGATAGGCGATGTGGCCAATCCCACGCGCCCCCATTTCCGCGACGAGATACCTGGTCTGCTCATCAACCAATCCGACCGTGAGCGGCACACCGAGCTCGTTGTTGAGATTACCGACTGCTGCCACGGTCGGACCGGCGCGCTCGAGCACCTGCGCGAGCAGATCCTTCGTCGAGGTCTTGCCGACCGAGCCGGTAATGCCGACGACGTGGAGACCTCCGGGACTCGCCCGGTCGACCAGATATCGGGAGATCCGGCCGAGCGCGACCAGCGGATCGACCACCACCAGACACAGCGCGCCTTCGACCGGATGCCTCGTAAGCGACGCGGCCGCGCCAGCGGCTGTGGCCGCCGCAACGTAGTCATGACCGTCGACGTGCTCTCCGGGTAGCGCCACGAACAGGGCACCGGCGAACACCGCGCGGGAATCGGCCGTCAGGGCAGTCAGCACCGCAGTCGTGTCGCCGGGACCAGATAGCTGCGCACCCAGCACCGTGGCGATCTCGTCGACCGTCACTGCAATCACGGCATCGAATCCTGCTGACCGGTCTGCCGGACCAGATCCGGATGCAGCACGGCCCACTCCTCAGCTACCACTACCGGATCGCTGAACGGCAGAACTGACCCAGCGATCTCCTGACCGACCTCGTGGCCTTTGCCGAGGACTGCGACCACGTCACCTGGAGCCGCCAGTTGGAGCGCGAGGTTGATGGCCGAGCGCCGGTCGCCGCCGTCGATCACTTCAGTGGCCAGGCCCTCTTGGCGGACCGCCGCGCGCGCCCCAGTGATCAGCTGTGCCCGGATCGCAGCGGGGTCTTCGGACCGTGGGTTGTCGTCTGTGGCAATCACCACATCCGCGTGGCGGGCCGCCGACTCGCCCATCGGCTCTCGTTTCTGGGGATCGCGATCCCCACCGCAGCCAACGACCACAATGCGGCGCCGGCTTCCGACTGCCTCCAGCGCGGCGGCGATCGCCTGGGGGGTATGCGCGAAGTCGACATAGACCAGCGGCGCGTTGGTTCCCAGCTCAACCCGCTGCATCCGGCCCGACACATCGGCCTGGCCCAAACCCGCCGCAGCACGTTGCAGGTCCCCGCCAATCGCATCGACCATGGCCAGCGCAGTCAACGCGTTGCGAATGTTGAAGTCACCCGGGAGTCTGAGGTTGAAGTCGAGGGTACGACCTCGCAGGTCAGCGCGAACGGCTGTTCGTCCATCGGGTAGAGCCTGGTACGCCAACGCGCGGCACGCTGCATCGCCGTCCAGACTTACCGTGGTGAGGCCGATTCCAGCCTCGCGACCGATGCGCTGCACCAGTTCGCGGCCTCGCGGATCATCGACATTGATCACCGCATGTCTGGTCCGCTCTGGAGTGAACAACGAGGCCTTCGCCTCGAAGTAGGACTCCATGTCGCCGTGGAAATCCAGATGATCTCTGCCGAGGTTGGTGAAGGCTGCGACATCAAAGGTGATCGCATCGGCACGGCCAAGCACCAAGGCGTGGGAGGAGACCTCCATCGCGACCGTCTCAACTCCCTCTTCGAGTAAGAAGGCGAGCAGGCCCTGAAGATCTGTCGACTCCGGCGTCGTTACGGTCGTCGGGATGCAGTCCAGGGCTACGCCGTTCAGCCGGAAACCGACCGTACCGACCGATCCGGTGCTCACTCCCCCCGCCCGCAGGGCGGCCTCGAGCAGGAACGTGGTGGTGGTCTTCCCGTTGGTGCCGGTGACGGCACACATGGTGAGTGCGTCGGCGGGCCGGCCGTAGATGGTGGCGGCGACGCTCGCCATTGCCTGCCTGGGCTGGTCGACCACGATCACCGGAAGCTGTAGGCCGTTGGCGATCTGGCCGCCAGCCGGGTCGGTGAGGATGGCAACCGCACCCGCCTGGGCGGCCTGTCGGACGAATTCTGCGCCGTGATGATGCGCACCAGGCAATGCGACGTAGAGGTCGCCTGGACGTACCAGCCGGGAGTCGATGCTGATGCCACTGACAACCGGGTCGCTTACCGCGGCGCGGTCCCCGAACAGCTCGGCCAAACCGATCTGGTGTCTGGTGCGCGGCCGGAGCACGGCCCCCCGTGGAGCAAAAGACACGCTGGTGACGTTATCGACTCGTCGGCCCGTCTGGACCAATACCCTCTTGATTTGATTGCTCCGCTCGCTGCGCTCGCTCCGCGCGGATCGCGCTGCGGAAGCCGCCGCCGTCGTCGTCGCTCGCAGAGGAAGAGCGCCTCTGCTCGCTCCTCCTCCGTGCTGCGGCGCGCGATCCGATGTTTTGATTGCTCGCTCCGCTCACTGATTGGATTGCGGCTCACCACTGCGTCGGTAGCGGCTTGTGCGGCTTGGCATCAGGAGCGACAGAGTAGCGCGGCAAGGCGATGTTCATGATGTCGCGGTACGCCGGCGCTGCTGTGATCGATCCTGTGTCGCCCGCTCTCGGGTTGCTGATCACGACGTAGGTCAGGATCTGCGGATCGTCAAGCGGCGCGAATCCCACGAATGAGGTTACGTACCCCCGATAGCAGCCGCAGCTGGTATCCGCACGCTGTGCGGTGCCGGTCTTGCCGCCAGTGGTGTACCTGTCGAGCTTCAGGTTCTGCTGACCGTTCACGCTATCGATGACAGCCTGCATCAGCTCGCGTACCTGAGCCGAACTCTTCTCCGAGATGACCCGCCGCTGCGGCGCTCGCGGCAACGCCACTTCCTTGCCCTCGCCGTCTGTCGCCTTCTTGATCACTGTCGGCGGGTTGTAGATCCCGCCGTTCACAATCCCCGCGATAGCAGCGGCCTCCTGGATTCCTGTCACCGCAATCGCCTGCCCGAACGCGATCTGATCGCGCTGGCCATCGGTCATGTCTGGTTTGGGGATGATGCCTGCCGATTCGCCAGGCAGTTGGATGTTGGTTTTCGACCCGAGGCCAAAGCTCACCAGGTAATCGTGCAGCTTCTGCTTGTCGAGCTGCCGGGTCAGCAAAGAGGTGCCGATGTTGGACGATTCCGCGATCACTCCGCGCATCGTGTAGCGCAGCACTCCATGAGAGAAGTGATCCTTGATCGAGCGGCCACCCGAGGCGAGACGGCTGGGAACGACAACGCGAGTGGACGGTGCCACTGTGCCGGAGTCGATCAACGCCGCTGAAGTCAGGACCTTCTGCACGCTGCCGGGCTCGTATGGGGCGGAGACAGCACGGTTGCCGCGGTCTTCTGATTTTGCAGCCTGTGGCCTGGACGAGTCGTAGGTAGGCGCATTGGCCAGTGCGATCAGCTGACCTGTCTTGATGTCCATGACGATGGCGAAGCCTGAATCGGCACGAGTCTTGGCGACCTGTTCGGCAAGCCGCCGTTCAGCGACCCACTGCACCTCAGAGTCGAGGGTGAGCTGGAAGCTCAGGCCATTGCGCGCCGGTGTGATGGAGCTCTGGCCGAGCGGAATCTTGCTGCCATTGGGAGCGCTCTCATAGGTTTCTTTGCCTTCAACGCCGGCCAGTTGGGCATTGAGGGTTCGCTCCAGCCCGGCCAGACCCTTGCCATCTGCCCCGACGAAGCCGACCACGGACGCGCCAACCGAGCCATTGGGGTACGTCCGGATGGGATCGCTCTCCCGGAAAACGCCATGGAGATCGTGCCTGGACAAGTCGGCCGCGAGCGCGCTGTAGGTGAGAGCGGGCACCTTCTTCTTGAGATAGACAAAGCGGGTGCCGGTCTTGGTCAGGAGCGGCATCAGTTCCACCGGCGACATGCCGAGGTGGCCGGCAAGGACACTGGCAAACTCCGCTGCACGGGGACCTGTCAGTGTCGGATCGGCTGTCACTGCGACGGCCGGCTGGGTCGAGGCAAGGACTAGACCGCTGCGATCTGTGATCTCGCCACGCGCCGGCAGCAGTGGCAATGTCCGGGTCAGAGCGTCGGCGGTATAGGAGGACGAGTCGAAGCCCTGAAGTTGCAGCAGTCGACCCGCGCAGAGCGAAAGGGCCATGGCGACCACGATGAGCAGCACATGCAACCGCCGAGGGGCCGAGGCCAGTGGCAGCCGCATCGGAGGCCGGCGACGAACGAGCCGGATCGGTGGTGGTTGGCGGTCCCGCGGCCGAGGAGTAAGTACCGTGCCGTCGCGGAGAATGCGTACACCACGGGCGTGCAACGTGGACGGTCGGTCGCTCGGCCGCGAGCGGTCTCCAGCGCGGAGCGAGCGCGACGGGCGCGACAAGGCCTCGCGTGCCGGCTGGCGACGATGCTCCTCATCCATCACGGCTGTCCCCTGCCGTGCGTGCCCTTCTTGGTTGTCGTGCCAGCAGGCGACGTGGCCTTCTTATGCTTCGCCGCCGCGCGTTCGGCAGCCTTCTGCTTCGCTGCCCGCTCGGCAGCCTTGCGCTTGGCCTCTGCCGCGGCGGCCTCTTCCTTCGCGGCCTTTGCGGCAGCCTTCGCCTCAGCACGGGCACGCTTGGCCGCCTGCTCGGCCGCGAGTTGTGTTGGTGTCTTCACGATCAGGGCGGGTACCTCATGACCGCTCACCGGAATCGGCTTGCCCACCACCTTGCCGCTGGGCAGCACCAGGAACGCTGGAAACGGGTTGGGGCGCATCCCGAGCTCGGAGGCCCGACGGGCGAGCTCCTGGGGAGCAGCGAGAGCGTCAAGCTGATTCTCGAGATCGGCCTGAGCGTACGCGAGCTCTCCTGCCTGCCGATTGAGCGTTCGGGACTGAAATGCCTGACTCTGCAAGGTGGTGTTGAGCATCAGCAGACCCACCATGCCAAGACCAAAGACCCCAATCAGCACCAGGAGGAAAGGGAATCGAGCCAGGCGGGCGGCCGGCTGCGCCACTGCCCGCAGCGGCCGACCTGTCGTCCGAACGCCGTCACCCCAGGCGGCGATGGGTGCCCACAGCGCGCTCATCCGGCGACCGCCATCTCAGAGATGCGCGCCGCCGCACGGAGCCGCGCCGAGGCAGCGCGTGGGTTGCGGGCGACCTCGGCGGGGCTGGGCCGGATCGCACCGCGGGTCAACAGTCGCAGCTCTGGCTGGAGGCCAGCCGGAACAACGGGAAGGTCGCGTGGCGCGCGATCCCGAGCGGCTAGACCGAGGATTTGCTTGACCAACCTGTCCTCCAGCGAGTGGTAGGCCAACACGGCGATCCGTCCGTGAAGCGCGAGCGCGGCGAGGGCACTCGGCAGCACGGATTCGAGCGATTCGAGTTCGGCATTGACTTCGATCCGGAGAGCCTGAAACGTCCGCTTCGCGGGATGGCCGCCGGTTTTGCGGGAAGCTGACGGAACCGTCTCGTAGAGCAGTTGGACGAGTCGGCTCGAAGTGACGAAAGGCTCGCGCTCTCGCTCAGCGACTATCCGGCGGGCAATCCGGTCGGCGTAGCGCTCCTCACCGTAGCTTCGCAGGATTCGGGACAGTTCTGCTCTCGAATAGGTATTGAGGACCTGAGCCGCAGTCAGCTTCTGACTTCCCATCCGCATGTCAAGCGGAGCATCCTGTGCATAGGCGAACCCGCGCTCAGGATCGTCAATCTGGAGCGAGGAGACGCCGAGGTCAAGCAGAATCCCTTGAACCGTGGGGCGTCCAAGCCTCGCGAGCACCGCCGGCAACTCGTCGTAGACCGCCTCGACGAGGGTGATCCGGTCGGCAAACTCGGCAAGCCGCTCGCCCGCCAGAGCCAGCGCCTTGGGATCACGATCAAGTCCGATCAGCTGGGCCTCGGGGCAGGCAGCCAGCAAGGCATGGGCGTGGCCGCCGAGGCCAAGCGTGCAGTCAACAAGAACGCTGCTGCCCTCACCTACCGGATCAGTGAGCGGTGCTTCCAGCGCCGGAGCCAGCAACGCCACGACTTCTGCCAACATGACGGGCAGGTGCAGCTCGGCGAGGCCACTCATCCGACATCTCGACCCTTCGTTGATCCGTAGTGGTACGGAGATGGCTCGTGTAGAGGGGTTTCAACCCGAGATCCGCGGGGAGTCCTACCTGGCACCGGGGAAGTTGTGTCAGGGAGTCGAACCTGCGGGTTGAAGCCTCTCTACACGAGCCGTATTTCGTCTTCTCTTGCTGCCACGCTCCTCAGCCCCCGGGGAACACGGCTTCATTCAGTTCGGCAAACGCCGGCTCCTTCGTGGCGGAGTACTCCTCCCATGCGGCGGCATCCCATACCTCCACACGATCGATCGCACCTACCACGACACAGTCCTTGTCGAGGCCCGCGTACGCCCGCAAATGAGGCGGGATCGTGATGCGGCCCTGCTTGTCTGGTGTCTCATCCGAAGCTCCCGACGCGAGCATCCGCTGGTAGTCCCGGACCTGTTGCTGGCTAGTGGAGGCGCTCCTTGCGGTTTTGGTCACCTCAACGAACTTCTCTGTCGGCCAGATGGCCAGGCAGCGCTCCTGGAATCGAGTGATCACCAGGCCGTCAGCTAGCTCGTTGCGGTACTTCGCCGGAAGGATCAGGCGGCCTTTGTCGTCGAGCTTCGGAGTGTGGGTGCCAAGAAACATGGGCCACCCTCCTCACTCCACTCATTGTCCACCCTTCTCCACTTTGCCCCACGATACCCCACTTCTCCCCACAAGGCACCCTTTGCCCGCTTGTCTGTTCAACTTCGGCGTGTTGCCCTTTTCCTGACAGCGGCAGGTAACACGTAGGGTTTGGACATGTCCCTGGGCTATGAGAAGGCGGCCGGGATCGGGCAAAGTCCTGACCGGGCCTACTCTCTGGGCGACGTGGTCCAAGTGATGGGCCAAGTCCGGCACGCGATGGAGAGCGTGATCGAGGGAAAGCGGAGCTCGGTCGACCTCGCCTTAGTCGTGCTGCTGGCCGAGGGTCACCTCCTTGTCGAGGATGTGCCCGGGGTCGGCAAAACCATGCTCGCCAAGGCACTGGGCCGTTCCATCGCATGCTCAGTACGCCGAGTTCAGTTCACTCCCGACTTGTTGCCGTCAGACATCACCGGCGTCTCGGTGTTCAATCAGGAAACACGCGACTTCGAATTCAAACCTGGCGGCATCTTCGCCAACATCGTGGTGGGTGACGAGATCAACCGTGCCTCGCCGAAGACGCAGTCGGCCCTTTTGGAATCGATGGAAGAACGTCAAGTCAGCGTCGATGGCACGACCTATCGGCTGGAACCGCCGTTCATGGTGGTCGCCACCCAGAACCCGATCGAGATGGAAGGCACTTACCCGCTGCCTGAGGCGCAACGGGACCGGTTCATGGCGCGGATCCAGATGGGCTACCCGACCCCGAACTCCGAGCTGGACATGCTCGAATCCCATGGCTCATCCGATCCGCTCGCTGCGTTGCAACCGGTGACTGACGGCTCCACCATCCGAGGGCTGATCGATGCGGTCAAGAAGGTGTATGTCAGCCCGGCCGTCAAGCACTACATCGTCCAGATGGTCAACGCCACGCGGAACTCGCGCGACCTGCGACTCGGCGCTTCACCTCGCGCGACGCTGCAACTGCTCCGTGCGAGCCGTGCTTTCGCGGCGATGTCTGGCCGAGACTATGTGACTCCAGACGACGTCGCGGCCCTCGGAGTCTCGGTCCTGGCGCATCGCGTGCTGCCCTCTACCGATGCCCAGCTCGCCCGCCGTACGGTGACCGACGTGATCGCCCAGGCCATCCAATCCGTACACATTCCAGACCGGAGATAGATGGCACCATGTCGCGTCCGTGGCGACTGCTCACGAGCCGGGGGCGGTTCTTCGTACTGATCGGCCTGATGGTTGTGCTGCTGGCGATGGCAGCCGGGCAACGTGATGTCATGCGACTGGGCCTGTTGCTTGTGGCCCTCCCTGTCATCGCCGCCATTTTGGTCTCCCGCGCCAGGCTGCGGATGTCATGCGAGCGTTCCATCGAGCCTGCCCAAGTGCCATTGGGCTCACCGATGAAAGGCCAGATCATCATCGGCCAGGATGGCAGGCTGCCGGCCGGGATCTTGCTGCTCGAGGACTCGGTGCCGCGTGAGCTGGGCACCCGGCCACGATTCCTGGTGGACCGCGCTGATCAGAGCTGGCGCCGGGTCGTGGAATATCCATTGCTGGGACGGGTACGGGGGCGCTTCTCCGCGGGACCGCTGACCGTACGGACTGTTGATCCTTTTGGTTTGGTGCAACTCGATCGGCAGTTCGTCGCCACCAGCGAGGTCATGGTGACTCCGCGGATCGTGCCGCTGCCGACGATCAGAACGATTGGTGGCGGCGGCGGCACAGGCGAGGCTCGACCACACCGCGTTGGCGTCGTCGGCCAAGATGACGCACTCGTCCGCGAGTACCGGCAAGGTGACGACGTGCGCCGGATCCACTGGCGCTCCACTGCCCGGTGGGGGGACCTGATGGTTCGACGCGAGGAGCAGGCCTGGGACCCGAGTGCCAGCATCGTGCTCGACTCGAGATCAAGCGCCCACGAAGGCCGAGGTATGCAGAGCTCCCTGGAGTGGGCAATCTCGGCAGCCGCTTCGATCGGCGTCCACTTCTTGGACGACGGCTTCGGCATCGAGATCTATGAGGCCGACGGTCCGTTGCGCATCAGCGGGACGATGGGCCAGCACAGCTCGGCCTCCCAAGAGTTGGTGATCAGCCGACTGACCGACCTCAAGCCGCGCTCGACAACCACGATTCACTACGCCGTCGAGTCGGCGACTGTTGACCGTCCCGGCCAGCTGGCCATCGCGATCATGGGGCGGATGAACGCCCAAGATGCGCACTCGCTGCTTCGGGTGCGTCGCAATCGGGCCCAGGGGTTGGCGATGCTGCTGGATGTCGACACCTTTGCCGACGACCCGGCCAGCGAGCAGCAGCGGGCACAGCACGAGCTGGCGGGTCAGATCTTGCGTGACAACCAGTGGCGGGTCATCGACGTAACTCGCGGCATGGGGGTGGCCGATGCGTGGTCCGCCCTCGAACAGCTCAACACGGCGGCCTGAACCATGCGCGCGTCCGACCGTAGCTCCATCGCCGTAACGATTTCGGTGATGCTGGCGTGCCTCACCGTTACGCCACTGACCTCGGATTCCGGCTTCATCGGGCTGAGCTGGGTGTTGATCATGGCGATCGGCGCCGCCAGCCTGGGACTGCGACGGATCCGACTGACCAGCGGCGTGGTGCTCAGTGCCCAGATCGCGATCTTGCTGTTCTATTCTTTGGGTCTCAGCCTCACTCTCGCCTCGGCAACGAGTGACCTAGGCGTGCCGTGGTTCGAGCACTACCCCGCGCTCTGGGCCGAGGGCATCGAGCACATGCGCACCCAGGCTTCGCCCATGGATCCCGACAACGGGGTGAAGCTGATCTTCGTGACGGTGATCGGGATGATCATGATCATGACCGATCTGCTGGTGTCCGGCATAGGGCGACCGGCTTGGGCCATTGCACCGCCCGCCACGCTGTTTCTGGTGCCGGCGCTCGGTTTGGGCGCTGACACGGGAGTGCTCAGCTTCTGCTACATCGCCGTTGGTTATCTCGCAATCCTGATTGCGGAGGGCCTGAACGCTACGGCGAGATGGACTCGGGGACTCACCCGCGACTCAGCTGAGGGCTTCGGAACGTCCATGCCGGTGGTCTGGCGCGCTGCCGGCTATCTCGCGATTCCGGCCATTCTGGCAACCATCGTGCTCGGGTTCAGCTTGCCCACGCTATCCCTGCCAGGGATCGGATTCGGTAACGGGCCCGGCGGCAGCGGCCCGCTTCAGTTGACCGATCCCACTCTGGATCTGCGCCGCAATCTCAACCAGCCAGAGGATCGCGAGGTGATCCAGTACCAGACCACCGCTCCCGGCGGGGTCTACTTGCGCCTGGCCTCGCTGCCTCAGTTGAACGCGAACGGCTGGAGCAATGTACAGATACGGCTGAACAACGGCCAGACCCTCCCCGCAATCCCCGGTCGGAGCGGCGAGCCCGGCGATAGGCGACGGACCACGATCAAGGTGCTGGACTTCGCGTCCCAGTACCTGCCGCTTCCGTACGCGCCGCGCACCTACGACGCGCCAGGAGACTGGCGCTTCGACGCCAACTCCTTGATCGTGGTGGACGCCGACAACCGGTCGCAGCCTCTCCGCCGCCTGACCTACACGGTCGAGAGCGTCGACATCGAGCCCACCAGCAGTGATCTCAACAATGCCGTTGCCGGTACTCCTGCAGACGCTGCGGTGACCGCAGTCATCCCGTCCGATCTACCGGACCCCTTGATCCAGCTGGCCAACCGCATCACAGCCAAGGCCGACACTTCGGCCGCAAAGGCGGCCGCCATCCAGGCCTATCTACGCAGCAGCCAGTTCACCTACAGCACCGAGCCACTGCCCGGTAGTGGCTATGAGGCGCTGCAGAACTTCCTGCTTCGCGATCATCGGGGCTATTGCGAGCAGTTCGCGTCTGCGATGGCCATGATGGCGCGGGTGGTCGGCATTCCGTCGAGGGTGTCGGTCGGCTTTCTCCCAGGCGAACAGGATGAAGACGGCTGGAAGGTCTCGATCCGCGACATGCATGCATGGCCCGAGCTGTATTTCGCCAATTACGGCTGGGTGCGGTTCGAGCCCACGCCGGCCACCGTTACCGGATCTGCGCCATCGTGGACGGTGCAGAATGCGGACTCCTCCGGAAGCGACCCGTCAGCAAATCCGTCCTCCGAGCAGTCCGCCGACGAGGCGTCGCCCGGCAGCGTGCCATCGTCGGTGCCAAGCGAGCAACCGACTGATCTTGGGCCCGGCGCCGGTGGCGGCTGGGGCCGCACTCTCTTCGGAGCCAGCATCGTTCTGGTCTTGTTGGCCATCCTCGCGGCTCCAGCAACCATTCGGGTGCGACGTCGCAGCGGCCGGCTGAATGGGAGCGGACCGGCTGAGGAGCAGGTGGAGGCTGCCTGGGCCGAGATCAGGGACACAGTGCTGGACTACGGCGGATCGTGGCCTGAGGGCTCACCGCGTGTCATCGGTCGCGAGGTCTCGGACCGACTTGAGGATGAGGAGTCGGAGTCGATGAGCCGGGTTGCCACACTGGTCGAACGGTCGCGCTATGCGCGCAGCTTCGACCACGGCGGCGCTGTGAGTGAGCTGCCAACCATGACATCGGAGATCCGGCGTGGCGTGGCTGCTCCGGCCGATTGGCGACACAAGGTCATCGCACTGTTGCTGCCGCGGTCGCTCTTCCGGCGCACGCCAAGAAACCCCGATCAGTAGTCAACTGGTTACGCGTCTGTCGATCTTGGAGGGACGGGTCATAAACCCGGTCGCGGCAGCGACTCTTAATCCTCGTCGCGGCAACGACGACTTATAAACCCTCGTCGCGTCGACGACGCCAGCGCTCCTCCATCTTGTCCATGAAGCCCTGCCCGTCATGGGCACGCGATGCTTGAGAGGTCTTCGCTCGATCCCGACCCTGACCAGCATCGGCGTTGCCACCGACGTGTTGCCAGGAGTAGATGGCGGTCACCGCCGCAGCAACCATAATCACGAAGCCAAGCACGCTCAGGAAGGGATTGATCGAGATGCCTGCGATGAGGAGCCCGAGGCCTGCAAAGAATCCCACGCCAGCAAGCGCCGCGCGACGCCGATGGACTCGCCGCACGCTGGTCCCCCGGAGGGCGTTGACCAGCTTAGGATCCTCAGCCGCTAGCGCGGCCTCCATCTGCTCGAGAAGCCGTTGCTCCTCATCTGAGAGGGCCACTAGCCACCTCCCAAGGGTCTCGTCGTACGCGTGCCGTCATGATACGCCTCTCACACGGAAGGAGGAGATTCGATCCAATTGGATCCTGAATACCCACTGACGTGTGACTTGTGCACCGTTATCGACGGCATTGGACCTCGTCCTTGGCTGGGCGATGTGGCTCCAGTTTAGGTTGCGCCGGTGGGTATGGGAAACCCATCGGCCAACTGCCGGACCAGTCGCACATTCGCTACCAACGGCGGGTGAGCACGGCTCTCTGAACTGCTTTCGGCCCGAACTTTCCGACCGCCGCATCGATTGCAAGATCGGCTTCACGCCATCCGCACTCTGGGTCGGTCAGCTGCGGTTGCCGGTAGACACGATGCCGGTCCACGAGCTGTTCGACTCGAACTCCGACACGCCGGATTCGTGCCCGCTCCACGCCGAGCCGCTCGTAGAGCTCGAGCGCCTGCGCGTAAATCTCGACCGTGACATCGGTGGGCGATGCAAGTGTGGCGGAGCGCGTCAGCTCGGTGAAATCGGCGAACCTCACCGAGATGGTGACTGTGCGGCCCACCATTTGCTGTTTCCGCATTCGGTGAGCCGTGCGATCCGCCATCCGAAGGAGCTCGCGGCGCACGGTATCGGGATCGTCGGTGTCCCGTCTGAAAGTCTCCTGGGAGCCGACGCTGTGCTCCGGCTCCTGTGGGGTCACGCGGCGACGGTCCCGTCCCCACGCGAGCTCGCTGAGCATGCCGCCGGCATGCGGGCCGAAGGCTGGACGCAAGGAGCCTCGTGGCGTGTGGGCAAGGTCGCCGACGGTGTAGATGCCAAGTCGATGCAGCTTCTGTGCGGTCGCGTGACCCACTCCCCACATCGCCTCGACCGGTAGTGGGTGCAGGAAACCCGCGACGCCCTCCGGGGTGACCTCGACCAGTCCATCCGGCTTCGCCGCCCTCGAGGCAACCTTGGCGACGAACTTGGTTGGGCCAATACCGACCGAGCAGGTGATCTGTTGTTCGTCAGCCACGATCGCCCGGACGTACTCTCCGATCTGGGTCGGGCTGCCGAACATCCGCACAGCACCGGTCAGGTCCAAGAAGGCTTCGTCGATCGACGCCGACTCGACGATAGAGGTGACTGACCGAAAGACTGCCACGATCGCTTTGGACACTGCGGTGTAGCTGTCGAAGTCGGGGACGACGAAGGTGGCGTGCGGTGCCAGGCGCCTCGCCTCGGTCGAGGACATGCCGGACCGTACGCCACGCGCCCTCGCCTCGTACGTCGCTGACAGCACTACCCCCCGTGGGGAGCCACCGACGATGACCGCCGTTCCGCGTAGATCCGGGCGCCGACGCAGCTCAACGGACGCATAAAAGGCATCCATATCGACATGCATCACAATGCGGGGTGGCATCTGGTCTTCCTATCGAACATGTGTTCGATACAGACTAGCCGCCTCAGGGCTTAATTAGCTCGACGCCACGTCGATTGGGCGTTCCAGCACTGTACTGAATCCGATTGCCCGCTCGACCAGACGGAGAAAGGCCCTCGCATCCCTGACCAGGTCGTCCGCCTCGCGTGCACTGACGATCGAGGTCGCGCCGGCGCGGATCGCATCCCGCCTGCCCTCGGTGGCTGCGAAGAACGCCGCCCACTCAGCGAGTTCGGGGGCAACCTCTGCCAGCATCTGCCAGGCATTGCGCGGCCGGCCCTGGACGCGGCCCGTACCCGGAGGTGCCCGATACGTCAACACAATGGCCACCACGCGTAGCGCGGCAATGTGCGCGGCCAGGTATCGGTCGCTAGGGCGCCGCGCCAGCTCTGCTTCAGCAAGGGAGCTGCGCGCGCGCCGTAGGTCCTCGTTGCAGGCCATCAAGGTTCGTCCTCTGTTGATGTCGGATCCGATCAGCACACTCGACCGCAAAGTTGGATTTGCTCGCTGACGTTCGCTGTGGGTTGGCGGCCTCGATGCAGATGGGGGTCGAGATCCATCCGCATCGAGGCAAGCCCTGGTGCGCGCCGCGAACACGCACTGATGTCGCCAGGCACTCGCAACGGCTCAACACCCAGCCGGTTTTAGAATGCCTGTTCGAACGAAACCAAAGCTACACCTCACGACCGACAGTTCGTCAAGTGAATGTACGCCGCCGAGCCCGCAAACCATCGACGACGCGTCGATGTCCCTGCAGAGGCGCATCTGGACAAGGAACGAACCCGAACACTTGAGCGCCGAGGGCGCCAGTTCCCTCTCGTAGTGCCACCATCCGCACCCTCGAACGGCTGCTGCGGCGGCGGTGGTTTGCTCGTGGCCCGAACGCCCTATGATCCAGCGCATGGCCGACAACTCCGAGAAGACTGCGCTGATCACTGGAGCGTCGTCCGGCATTGGTGAGGCAACGGCGCTGCAGCTGGCGGAGCTCGGCTACACCGTCTATGCCGGTGCACGGCGCGTCGATCGGATGTCGGATCTGGCCGATCGCGGTATCCGCACCACGTCGGTCGACGTCACCGACGACGAATCCATGGTGGCCCTGGTGGAGACGATCATCGCCGATACCGGACGGATCGACGTGCTTGTCAACAACGCCGGCTACGGGCTGTACGGCGCCTTGGAGGACGTGCCCGTCGAGGAGGCCCGACGTCAGTTGGAGGTGAACGTTTTCGGCCTGGCCCGGCTCATTCAGCTGGTGCTTCCCCAGATGCGAGCCCAACGCGACGGGTACATCGTGAACATCTCCTCCATGGGTGGCAAGATCTGGGAGCCGCTGGGTAGCTGGTACCACGCCAGCAAGTTCGCCGTCGAGGGGCTGAGTGACAGCCTGCGAGTCGAAGTGGCGGAGTTCGGAATCAAGGTCGTGATCATCGAACCGGGCACCATCCGAAGCGAGTGGTCCGGGATTGCAGCCGACAAGCTGGAAGCAACCTCCGCGAACACCCCGTACGCAAAGCAGGCCAAGCGTGTCGGCGCCGGGCTTCGCGCAGCTGATCGCTTACCGATCGCATCCGGCCCTGAGGTGGTTGCCGAGGTCATTGCCAAAGCCGTGCAGAGCCCTAAACCGCGTACCCGATACCCAGCCGGCGGCGGAGCTCGAGGCATTCTGATGGCCGAGCGGATCCTGCCTGACCGCGGGTTCGACCGCTTGATCCAATTGGGTTACCGGCTCGCCTCGCGCTGATGTCGAAACCTACGTGCACGTAGGTTTCGGGCCGTCTGCACAGGTTGCCTCGTAGGCAGACCGTTAGAAAACTGTGCAAAGCCCAACGCGGGGTTTTCGCGTTAGCTACCCCAACCCATGTTGAAGACTTCGAAGGTGGCCGCCATCGGGACTCCGAACCGCGTACCTGCCTGGCGAGCGCCGCTCTCCAAGAACTCGGCGGGATCGAAGGACTCCCATCCGAGCCCGTCGATGTAGGCCTTGTGAGCGGCCAGTGACGCGACGCCACGTTCGAACGTCTGGGTGGTCTCCACCGCATGCTTTCCGTCTGGGGAGAAGGCAGCCCACACCTCCCGTACGCCATCCCAGCGCTCCAGGCCATCCTCGATCTGCTCGTGGAACACCCAGCGGTTCGCAGCATCGCGTACGGCGTCCAGAGTCGCTCGGCCAGTGGCGATGTGGTCGGCCTGGTTGAGATTCTGGCCACCCCAGGTGCTGCGGAAATTGTTGGTGATCACGATCTCCGGTCGATGCCGGCGCACGCTCGCGCAGATCGCGCGCCGCAAGTTCACCCCGTACTCCAGCACTCCGTCGGGCAGCCCCAGAAAGTCGACGGTGTCGACTCCGACGATCTTCGCTGACTCCAACTCCTCCGCCTCGCGTACCCGTTGCGCCTCCGCCGGATCCATTCCATCAATGCCAGCCTCGCCGCTGGTCACCATGGCGTACACCACGGTCTTTCCTTGGTCGGTCCAGCGAGCAATGGCTGCCGCCGTACCGAACTCAAGATCATCTGGATGGGCGACGACACAGAGCGCAGTGGTCCACGACTCATCAACAGGTTCGAGATCAGACATGGGCTTTAGAGTACGGCTGCGATCGTCAGTAAGCGCGCACCGCCGTGCCGCGATGGAGCGAGTCGAAGCGAGCAATCGAACAGCGGATCGCGCGCCGCCGCACGGAGGAGGAGCGAGCGGGGGCGTCTTTCCTCTGCGAGCGACGACGATGGCGGCGGCTTCCCCGCGCGATCCGCAGCGAGCGGAGCGAGCAAATCAAATACTGCATCAACCTTTGACGGCGCCGCCCATTGTGAAGCCGGCGATAAACCGGTCCAGAAACAGGTTGAACACGAATGCAATCGGAAACGCCACGAGGACGGTGGCTGCCTGCAGCGACTGCCAAAAGAACACATCACCGCGCACGAGCTCCGTGGGTACCCCGGTACTGATCACCTTTTCAGCGGTAGGTGCGACGAAAGCAAGTGCATAAATGAACTCGCTCGCGGTCAGCGTGAATGTGAAGACGACGACAGCGACGATCCCTGGAAAGACGAGTGGCACGACGGCCCGTATGAACGCGCCCAGCCGGCTATATCCGTCGACCATGGCCTGCTCTTCGATGTCCTTCGGAATGCCCTTGAGGAAGCCGACCAAGAGCCACACCGATACCGGGATGGTGATCGTGGGATAGACGAGTACAAGTGACCAGGTGTTGTCCTGGAGGTGAACCGCAACCACCAGACGCGACAGCGACAGGAACAACAACGTTGGCGGCACGAGATACACGAAGAAAATTGCGATGGCCATCGGCCCCGACCACGGCCGGTTGAGTCGGGCAAGTGCGTACGCCGCGGGCAGACTCAGCACCAATGTGATCGCAACCACGAGCAGGCCCACCCATAGCGTGTTCCAGACGAATGTGAGGAACGCTGTCTCTTGGAACAGGTACATCACGTGCTTGCGGGTGGATGGCAGGTTGTACAAGAACGGGTTATTGTCTCGCTGATAGAGGTCCGGGCTCTGTTTGAACGCGGTGATCAACGACCACAGGAACGGACCGGCACAGATGAGTGCGGCAGCAATGGCGGCCAGGTACAGCCCCACACGAGCAAGCCTGTGACGGCGGATTGCGCGGTGCCGCAGGGTTTCGATCGATGCATCGACGGTCGCCATGTCACAGCACCTCCCTTCGGCGCACCGCCCTAAGAATGAGAATCGCCGCTGCCAGCAACAGCGGGAAGAGGAACAGCGCCACCGCCGCCCCTTGCGCGATATCCCCACCTTCGATACCGCGGAAGAACGCCCACGAGGACAGCACCTGCGTCGAGTTCGTCGGTCCGCCGCGCGTGAGTACGTACACCACTGTCATGTCCGTGAACGTCACGATTGCGCCGAACAAGGCTGCGACGGCTATCAGCGGCATCATCAGCGGGATGGTGATCTCGAACATCCGCCGCCAGTAACCGGAGCCATCGATCTCCGCCTGCTCTTGCAAGTCCTTCGGGATTGCCACCAGCCCGGCCATCATGATGACGGCAGCCAACGGGATGAGCCGCCACGCGTGGACCGCGATGACGGAGAGCAACGCCAGATTGGGTCGACCAAGCCAGTACATGTTGCCGTCAATCAGCCCGACCTGACGCAGCGTCCAGTCGATCGGGCTGAAGAGTGAGTCCAGCAACCACAGCCAGGAGATGGCCGACAACGCAACGGGCGTGGTCCAGGGCAAGAGAACAAGGAATCGTACGATCCACTTGCCGTGGAAGTCGGCGACCAGAATGTTGGCGAGCACCTTGCCGAACACCACGATGAGCACCATCGAACCGGCGGTGAAAATGATGGTGTTTCGCAATGATTGCCAGAACACCGGGTCGTCGAAGATCTTTCGATAGTTCGATAGACCGTCCCAGTCAAACGACGGATCACCAGCGGTGACATCGCTGAAGGAGAACGCGATGGCCAACAGAAGCGGAAGCCCAACCAACACGACGATGTAGACGACCGAGGGCAACAACAACGCCCAAGCGAGGAATCCTTCTCGGTCGGCAAGGCGGCGGCCATCATGGCGACCGACCCTGTTCCCGGCTGACACCTCGATGTCGGGCTTTGATGTCGTTGCTTGGACCATGACTAGCCTTCACGCAACCGAATCGGCTCTGACCGTTCGCCGGTGTCTGCATCAAAGAACCGCAGTCGGTCCGCGGCAACGGCAAAGGTGTGCTCTTCGCCAGGCTCCATGGGAAGCGTCACGGTCGCCGGGAGTCGGGTGATGACGCGCGTTTCCTCGCCAAGCCGGTGCACGGTCCCGTACAGGTGTCGATCACCGGAGAGATGTTCGATCCGGTCCACGGTGAACGGCACCCGGATCTTGTTTTCTCCCGGAACCAGATCCTCGGGCAGCAGGTGCTCGGGTCGGAATCCGACGAGATGGCCGTTCCGTGGTACCAGGTTCATCGGTGGCGAGCCAAGGAACGTCGCAACGAACGTGTCCGCTGGATCGTCATACACCTCCACAGGCGGAGCCAGCTGCCGCACGCGGCCGTGGTCCATCACGGCAATCCGATCGCCGAGGCCCATCGCCTCCGACTGGTCGTGCGTCACGTAGATCGTCGTGGTCCCGACGCGTTGCTGAAACCGCTTGAGCTCGTCACGAGCGCTCGCTCGCAGTTTGGCGTCGAGGTTGGACAGCGGCTCGTCGAGCAGGAAGATCGCGGGTTCTCGTACGAGTGCTCGCGCCAGTGCGACGCGTTGTCGTTCACCGCCGGAGAGTTGCCGCGGGCGGCGGTCGAGCATCTGATCGATGCCTAGCAGCTCGGCGGCCCAGCGGGCCTTGCGTTCGCGTTCTGCCTTACTGAGCTGGGCAGCCTTGAGGGGAAAGACAATGTTGTCGAGGACCGTCTTGTGCGGATACAGCGCATAACTCTGGAACACCATGGCGATGCGCCGCAGTCGGGGCGGCAGGCCGTTGACGACATTGCCGCCAATAAGCACCTCGCCCTCGGTCGGTTCCTCGAGGCCGGCGATGGTACGCAATAGTGTGGTCTTGCCGCAGCCGGATGGGCCTAGCAAAACGAGGTACTCACCCTCACCCGTTGCGAGGTTGATGCCATCGATCGCGCGCACGTGTCCATGTCCGCCGTCGAAGTTTTTCGTGAGATTGCGTACCTCGACGACAGCCACGTTGGCGCCTCCTCGTCGTACGCGCTAGCCCGCGACGAGTCCGCGGGAACGCCAGTTCTGGAAGATGGAGTTGATTTGTTTTTCGGCTTCCGCAACAGACTGCTGCGGGGAGAGCTCTCCGCGCGCTGCCTTGGCGTACATGTTCGGAATGATGAAGGTGTACAACACTTCGCCGATGGCAGGACTGGCTGGTCCAGGATGGCCGATATTCGTGCACCAGTCAGTCGCATCTTTCAATACGGCGAGCTTGTCTGGCGGGTTGGCGCCGAACGGATCCTTCGTCAACCAGCCGTCGAGGTCCGGCACCGAATTAGGAAACGCCGGGAAGTCGTACAGCTTTGAGTGGTAGGTCGCCGATGGCAGGTTCGCTGTGTAGTGGAGCAGGAATTCCTTCGCAGCATCAACGTTGCGGGAGAACGACGGGACGATCCAGTTGTACATGACGTGTTGCGCAACGAGCGCATTCTTCGGTCCCTTCAACGCCTTGACGAAAGAGATGTCGTCGGCCACCGACGGGTTCTCACCTTGGGCCGTACGCCATGCCGAAATGGAGTTCAGGATGTACGACATCTGACCTGCGACGAGACCCTGGTTGTTGGAGGCGGCATTCCACGAGAACACCTCAGGCGTCATCGACTCCTTGTACAGCTTTGTCATGAACTCGACAGCCGCCAGGGTCTCCGGCGAGTTGATGACGACCTTCTCGTTCTCGTCCTGAATCGAGCCGCCGAACGACCACAACAGGGCACGTCCGGCCATGTTGGAGTCGATCTCCTGAGACATCCCGATACCCATCTGGATGCCCTGGGACTTCTTGATCTCGGCGCCACCCCTGAGTAGCTCGTCCCACGTCGACGGCCCAGCGGGCAGGCCTACCTTCTCCCACATGCTCTTTCGATAGTCACCGGGATCGGGAGCCCAAGCCGGCGCGTACGCGTAGTACTTGTTGGTGTTCGGATTGAAGCTCGATTTGCGAACGACGTCGAGCATCTTGCCGTGCCGCTTCTCGGCCTCCTGCACAACGTCTTTCAGGTCGACAACGCTTGGCTCGAACTGCGAGAAAGTGGCGATGTACTGAATGAGGTCGTGGCCCTGCTTGGCTTGGATCTCAGCCGCGGTGCGGGCCGGGATCTCCGCCTGGTTGATGTGGTCGACTGTGACGTTGACGCCGACCTGCTTCCCCCACTCCTGCACGAACGGGTCGAACCACTGATCGTGTGCGGGCACGAAGTGGCTCCAGAGCAGGATCTTGAGGTCCCCGGAAAGTTTCCGCGTCGGCGCAGTGAATGTAGGCGACGGGGTTAGAACGTCAGCCGCGGGCGGCGGCTGGACTGCCTGTTCCCCGGATTCGCATCCCGCGAGCGCTGCACCCACCATCGTGGCTCCGGCAACCTGCAAAAACCGGCGGCGTGATATGTCGTACGTGTTCATAACCGCATGACTCCCTTGTCAAGACGGATCACGGCTTACGTATCGACTTCAGCCTACGTCTAGTGCAGGAGGTGTAAACATCAACTAGGTCCCGCCTCGGTTGCGGTCCGATAGACGTCACGCTTCCCAAGCCACCGCGGATGCCCGCTCGCGTGGGCCATAGCAGGGCTTCGAGCGCTGCACAATGACCGGCTCCCCTACGCTCCTCTCATGGAACTGCCGCCCTACCCAACAGGCTGATGCCCGATCCGGTGGTTGTCATCGGCGGTGGCCTGGCGGGTCTGGCGGCTGCCGCTCGGCTCGCGAAAGTCGGCCACCAGGTGGAGCTCTACGAGCGATCCGACAGGCTGGGCGGTACTTGGGCGCCGCACCAGCTCACCAGTGCTGTCACGGTGGACGATGCGCCGTCCATCATTGGCTTCCCGGCGCCTTGGCGTGACCTGTTTCGCAAGAGCGGCCGCCCACTGGAAGCGGAGCTGGCCAAGATGGGCTACGCCCTGGAGCCTGCCCAGCCGGCGACGATGATCTTCGCTGACGGTGCCGAACTGACGCTGCCGACCGACCGTGGCGGCCAGTACGCCACCCTGACGGCCGCGTACGGCACCTCGGTGGCAGAGCGTTGGCGGGATTTGCTCGACCGACTCGACACCGTGTGGCAAACCCTCCGCGGGCTCGGGTTGGAGGCCGAGCTGGGCGGCAGCCGCCAGCTGAACAGGGCCATCCGGCGCAGCCTGTTCGGGCGCCGTATGACGCTGGCGGACCTTGCGACCTCGATCGACCATGATCATCTCGGCGCCCTGATTCGCAGCGTCGCCTACCGTATGGGCTCGCTCCCAGAGCAGACCCCGGCCTTCGTCGCCGTAGAGCTGTCCATGCAGCGCACCTTCGGACGCTGGCAGGTGCAGCCGATCGACTCCAACTCCGGACTCGATGCAGGCCGGTCCTCGGTCCTGGTGGAGGCTCTGGTGGGCCGTCTCGGGCTGCGCAAGGTGCACGTCCATCTCGGCTGCCCGGTCGAGAACATCCACATTCGCAACGGTCAGGTCGCCGCAGTTGCGACCAGCGATGGAGAACGCCCTGCCTTAGCAGTCGTCGCTACCTGCGACCCCTGGCAGACTTTCAACGATCTGCTTCCGGCCACCGCGGCGCGGCAGACCCGACGCCAGCTAGGAGGGCTCAGCCCGGCAGCAGCTCCGCTCGTCACACACCATGAAGTTCCGGCGCCCACCGCCCTGCTCAATGAGACAGTCAGCCTCACCGAGGCCGGCGTGCCGACCGTCAGCTATCTCCGCCAGCTGGCCGACCAGGGGCTACGAACCACTCACGATTTCAACGCCAAGCTCCCCCGAGCTTCGTACGGAGTGGCCTGGAGCGGCTTCGCGAGCTGGCTGCGCCGGCCGCCGGTGACGACCGAGATCCCAGGCCTTTACGCCGCAAGCCCGTCTTCTCCGGCGGGCGCTGGCTCATCCCAGGTCATGCTCTCAGCAGCCCTGGCCGTGTACGGCTGCCAGGACCATCTCCGCGCCCGGATCGCGCGCCGCTGATCGGAGGACGAGCGAGGAGACACGCTTCTCGTCTCCGAGCGAGGACGACGGCAGCAGGCCATCAAGCGCGATCCGCGCGACGCGGAGCGTCGCGATTCACACAAGGTCTGATCGCGGCAACTTTGGGGACCCAGACAACTTCCGTATACTCAGATGTTTGTTCTTCTGGGTAAGGATCATCCTTCTTGACACACGCGCAGAGCGAGACGGGTTCGGACAGCGTGACGGACGCCGCTCCAGCCGCTAGCGTCATCGAGCGCGAGCTGGCCTCCGAACAGGCTCACGTGGATCTGGTGTACGCGCGGCTCGCCGAGGCGACACGATCCGCCCAGCAGGTCGCCCGGGCCGGCCTCTCCCTCTACCAGTCCGACCGCAACTCATACGTTCGCGAGGAGGACGGTACCGGCCTCTACGAGCGTGATGTCTTTGCCTTCCAGGCCGCTCGACGGCTGGCGGTACTGGATGCAGAGCAGGAAGGCCTGGTCTTCGGCCGGCTGGACCGGACCGACGGTGACGTCCGCTACGTCGGCCGCATCGGCGTACGCGACGCGGATTACGAACCTCTGGTCATCGACTGGCGGGCACCCGCGGCCGAGCCGTTCTACCGAGCGACCCCGAGCGATCCCATGCACGTGATCCGCCGTCGGGTGCTGCACTGCCGCGGCGACCGGGTGGTGGGGATTGAAGACGATCTCCTCGACGGCGAGAGCGCCGACCACGAGCTGGTGGTGATCGGCGAAGGTGCGCTACTCGCAGCACTCACCCGAGCCCGTGATCACACCATGCGGGACATCGTTGCCACCATCCAGGCCGAGCAGGATGAGGCGATTCGCGCGCCGTACCAGGGTTTCACCATGATCAACGGCGGGCCGGGGACTGGGAAGACGGTGGTCGCGCTGCATCGGGCCGCATACCTGCTCTATTCCAACCGTCGCCGCTTCGAGTCCGGCGGTGTCCTGGTGGTCGGCCCGAGTCGGGTGTTCATGAACTACATCGCACGCGTACTGCCGTCGCTCGGTGAGGATTCGGTCACCTTGCGCTCGATTGGCGCTGTCGCTTCCGACGTCGTTCGGATCACTGGTGATCGCGTCGATCCGCCTGAGGTTGCGGGGATCAAGGGCAGCCTGCGCATGGTGAAGGTGCTGCGCCGCTTGGTGCATGAGCCACTGCAGGATGTACCGCTCGAACTGAAGATCACCGTAGATGGCAATGTCTTGGTACTGCCGGCCACGACGCTGGCGCGCGTCCGTTCTCACGTGCTCGCACACCACAAGCTCAACAGCGGCCGGGAGGCAGCCGAAAAGGAGTTGCTGAGCGCTCTCTGGCGGGTCCGGCATCCCGACTCCGAGGACAGTTCCGATCATGACCACGAACGTGCGGAGTTCGACGACCGCGTCTCCGATCTCGCCTCGTTCAAGATGTTCTGCAACGCGTGGTGGCCGGCAGTGAGCGCTCCGGCAGCGCTCGCCCGGCTGGCCGATGTCGAGCTGCTCAAGCGGGTTTCAACGCCAATGCTGTCGGACGTGGAGTGCGAGCTGGTCAGCGCGAGCTATCAGAATGCGACCGACTGGACCGCCGCCGATGGCGCCTTGCTCGATGAGTTGGTGCATCTGCTTGGGCCCCTCCCGGTACTGGATGAGCAGGACGTGCCCGGCCTCTCCGATCTTGGCTCTGGAATGGAGGAGGTTTTCACAACCGCCGACTTGCTTTCCCCGGCGCGAGAAGCCGACCCCTTCGAGCTGCCGCATGAGACGTACGCCCATCTGCTCATCGACGAGGCCCAAGATGTCAGCCCGATGCAGTGGCGCATGCTGCGGCGGCGTGGCGCCAGCGCCAGCTGGACCATCGTTGGCGACCCCGCCCAGAGCGCCTGGACCGACGCTGAAGAGGCGAATCGAGCGATCGAGGAGATCATCGGGACCGCGCCGGTACGGCACTTCCGAATGAGCACCAACTACCGCAGCCCGGCCGAGGTCTTCGACCTTGCGGCGAAGATCGTCGTCGCAGAGTTTCCGGACGCCGACCTCCCCATCGCGGCGCGCGCAACCGGATATCAGCCGCGGGTCCTGGTGGCGGCGGACGCTGCCCCGGAGCACCCGACGACCGCCCCAGCCGTGATCAACGCAGCCATGATCAACATTGTGCGGACGCTGCTCGCCGAGGTGGAGGGTACGGTCGGCGTGATCTGCCCGCCGTCGACCAAAGACGAGCTGGCAGCCGAGCTGGAGCGGGCCCAACTGGACGGGGCCGACCGGGTTGCAGTCATCACACCGCTGGAGTCGAAGGGTCTTGAGTACGACGCGGTCGTGGTGGTCGCTCCAGATGACATCGTGGCCGAGTCGCCCGGTGGCGTCCGGGCCCTCTACGTTGCCCTCACCCGACCGACGCAGCGCCTCGTCACGCTCGACGCCGCACCTGGTGCAAGTTGGCGTAGATTTCTCGAGTCGCCCGAGATCGGTTCTGAGTAAAGAAATGTAGTCCGGGCGCTCCCCGGGTCAACAGCTCCTCCGACAGCTCGGTCCCGATCCTGATCCCTACCCGCCGGACTTGATCATCGTCGTCGGCCACCTCATTGATCCGATCCGTCACCGATCTTGGTAATGCAGCCCCGGACAGCTCAGCGAACCTGGTCACCTGGCGCACGTTCGTGATCGGCATGATGCCGGGAATGATCGGAATGTCGCAGCCGAGTGACCGGACCCGTGCGACTAGCGCGAAGTAGTCATCGGCAGTGAAGAACAGCTGGGTGATCGCAAAGCTGGCCCCAGCCTGTGCCTTGGCAACCAGTACCCGGGCATCAAGATCGAAGTCATTCCGCTCCGGATGCCCGTCGGGGAACGCGGCCACGCCGACGCAGAAGTCGCCGAGCTCGCGGACCATCGCCACCAGCTCAGTGGCATTCTTCAGCCCCTCGGGATGAGCGACCCAGGGTGCGCGCGGCCCGCCGGGCATGTCGCCGCGGATCGCCAGCACATGATGAAGGCCGGCCGCTGCGTACCAGCCGACTACCCGGCGCAACTGATCGCGACTCTGGCTCGCGCAGGTGAGATGTGCCATCGACCGCAGCGTGGTGTGCTGGGCGATCGCCTCAGTGGCCTTGATTGTGCGATCCCTCGTTGACCCACTGGCGCCATAGGTCACTGAAACGAAATCGGGGCCGAGAGACTCCAATTCGCGCACCGTCTGCCACAGCTGGCGCTGCTGGATCTCGTCTTTGGGTGGAAAGAATTCGAAGGAGAACAGCGGTCGGTCCCCTGCCGTCAGCAGGTCCGCGATGCTGGGCGTCCGCGGGCGCCAAAGACGATCGCGGCGCGGCATGCGAACACCCTAAGGACGACACCCCTTGAGTGCTTCGTAGGCTCAGCATGTGGTCAACAAGCCGCTTGTCAAGAGCGCGGAGGAGGTTCTGGATCCGCAGGCGCCACTGTCACAGGCGTTCCGCGATGCGGTATCGGCCGAGATCAGCGCCTTCCTGAGCGAGCAATCATCAGTACTCGATTCCATGGGGCCAGAGCTCGTTCCCGTGCACCTGATGGCCAGTCAGATGTTGTGCGGAGGCAAGCGGATGCGGCCCGCCTTCTGCGTTTGGGGCTACGTTGCCGCTGCAGGAATGCCTTCAAACGACGACCTCAAGCCCCTGCTCATTGCAGCGGGAAGCCTCGACGTCCTTCACGTGAGTGCGCTGATCCACGACGATCTGATGGACTCTTCCGACCTACGGCGCGGCCGGCCAGCCGCCCATCGGCAGTTCGAGGCACTGCACGCCAATGCCGGCTGGTTGCGTGACTCGGCTGCCTTCGGCAGGGCCGGTGCGATCTTGCTCGGCGACCTGCTCGTCATGTGGTCGGCTCAGATGCTGCACGGCGCCGGCGTAGAGCAGTCCGCTCTGGAGCGAGCACTTCCAATCGTGGAGGCGATGCGCACCGAGGTCACTTGTGGCCAGTACCTGGACATCGTGGCGCAGGCTCATCCCCTGCGGAAGCGGGCCCCGGCGATCGGGTCACTGAAGCCCACCATCGAGTTGGCACTGGACGATGCCAGCCGAGTCGTGGAGTACAAGGCCGCGCGCTATACCGTGCAGCGCCCATCTCAGATGGGCGCCGCGATCGGTGGCGGCGACGATGAGCTGTACTTCGCCCTCGGCGCGTACGGCTCACCGCTGGGCCGGGCCTTCCAGTTCCGCGACGACCTGCTGGGTGTCTTCGGGGATCCGCAAGTCACCGGCAAGCCGGCCGGAGATGATCTTCGGGAGGGCAAGCGCACGGTGCTGGTGGCGCACGCGTACGCCCACGCCGGCGACGCCGGCCAGAAGCTCCTCTTGCAGCGGCTCGGCGATCCCGGGCTCGACGAAACCGGCATCAGTGAGCTGCAGCAGGTGATCGTCGAGTCGGGCGCGCGTGACGCTGTGGAATCGATGATCAGTGAGTACCATGAGCGAGCGCTCAAGGCGTTGCACGATACCGAGATCACCGAGGAGGGTCGTGCCGGCCTCACCGCCCTGGCCGACGCCGCCGTGCGGCGGGAGTTCTAGCGGCTCGTCAGGGGTAGCGGCGAGCGTCGGCGAGCAACTCAAGACTTCGTGCCGGGTGCCGACAATGCCTGGAACACATACCGCTCCATCGCTGGATCCGCCTTCCAGGCGGCGCGCAGCCTGCTAGTGAGCCGCTGAGCCGCTTCCTGCGGATCGGCGGCCTGGGTGATGGCTCGGACGACGCAGACCCGCCGCGCTCCTGCCTCGATCACATCGTCGATGTTGTCCAGCGAGATCCCGCCGATAGCGAACCACGGCTTCGACTTGATCACAGCGACTGGCGCTTTTCGGGCGGCATAACGGACCAGGTCGAGGCCAACCGGCTCGTAGTCCGGCTTGGTCGACGTGGCGTACACCGGTCCGACGCAGAAGTAGTCGACATTGCGGTCCTTGATCGCCTTGTCGGTCTGGCGCGGCGCATGGGTGGAGCGGCCGAGTAACGCCCAGGGATGCAAGTACCCGCGCGCCCGCGCAGACGAGCCGTCGGCCTGACCGAGATGCAGCATGTCCGCCTGGAAGCGTCTGGCCAGCTCAGGAGAATCGTTCACGCAGACGATGCCTTGGTGCGGCCCGGCGGCGTGACGCGCTATTTCGAGGGCCGCCAACTCAGCCTCTGGTTTCATACCCTTCTGGCGGATCTGCACGATGTCGACGCCCCCGGCAAAAGCCGCCTGAAGAAAGCTCTCAAGATCGCCCTGCTTTTCTCGGGCGTCCGTGCACAGATACAGCCGGGCCAGGCGGAGGCGTGCCTCCAAGCCCATCAGCGCAGTCACAAGGCCACGATAGTAGTTTCGCTCGCGCGGACGCGCTTGTTGATCATGTCGGCAGATGATGAGGCATCGAGAACGATCACTCCACGCTTGATCGGCCGCGCGCGAGTTGCGACTCTCGGCGTTCTCGCTCGGAGCAAATCAGCTCCACAAAGTCGACCGGCTGAGCTTTGTCCACCGAAGGACCAGCCGCCAACTCGGCAAGGTGTCGACGGTTGTCGATGTCACGCGCCTCACGATCCAGCAGATCGAGGAGATATTCCTGCAAGGATTCGCCACGAGCCCTCGCCTCGGCCGATAGCGCGCGGCGGGTGGGATCAGATACGCCACGAACCTGGAGAGCAAGCACGAATGCATCGTGCCACGCACGGTTCTCAGGCCGGCTATCTCAAACTGGCGATCGAGCAGTCGGCGTTAACCGCGGGCGACGAACTCCCGGAACCGCTGCGCTGCGGCGTGGGATATTGCTCTGCCGTGGCCGAATGCAGCCGCCTCAAACCTGAGGTCTGAGAGCCGGGAGATGCTTGCTGACTCGACCGCTCGGTTATCGGTGATGATCCGCGGCGACCGGCGGATCCGTCCGTTGCGCCCGCCGCTGGCCGCGTCGCCCGCGAACAGCACGCCGCCGCCCCGCTCGAGGAGGAACGAGGCATGTCCCGGGGTGTGACCTGGGGTGTGGAACGCGCTAAAACCCGGCACCGATATCGGCCCGTCTGCGGTGAGCGTCTCGTCCACCGGAACCGGCTCCGGCGCCGGCCTGACGGCCGCCAGGACGCGTAGGAAGCCCCTTCTCGGCTGCGGTTCCGCGCCGGAGATCACCAGTGCATCGATCGCATGGGCCACGATTCGGGCGCCGGACCGGCGACGCAGCTCGGCCACGCTGCCGACGTGGTCGGGATGCCAATGCGTCAGCAGGATCGTGTGCACCTCGCCGATCCGGCGCTGGGCTTCCTCGACAGCACTCTCGATCTTGTCGGCTCTTCCAGGAATCCCGGTGTCGACCAGCACCACGCCGTCGTCGACGACAACGGCAAAAGCGTTGACGTATCCGATGGGGATCTCAATGACGCCGTCGACCACCTCGCGCATGGCGTCATCCTTTCTGTAGAGCTGCTCGCGCAATCGCGCTCTGTTTGATTGCTCGCTCCCGCTCCCTGCGATCAGCTCGTCGGTCGCCTGGAGACGCACTGTCCCGAACACAGGGTCGGCTCAGACCGGCGATCGAGCAGCCAGCTCCTCCCGGACCAGCGAGGCGACCTCGGTTCCGAAGAGTTCGATCGAGCGCATGGTCTTTGCATGATCAACATGGGCGACATGCATCTCGAAACGATCAATCTGCATGAGCTGGTGCAGCCGGATGATCTTGGCCGCCACAGTCTCTGGATTGCCGAAGAACAACGCACCCTCAGGCGCGATCAGTTCCTCGACAGCCTCATCAGACATTGGGGGCCAGCCTCGCTCCCGGCCGATTTTGGCGAACGTCTGGCGGTAAGCCGGCAGAAACTCCGCCCGTGCCGCGCTCTCGTCGGTGAAGACATAACCGTGGCTGTGTACAGCAAGCGGCGTGCCGGGGTCATGCTCTCCGTACTGAAGGGCCTTGCGGTAGAGCTCCGCCAGCGGCGTGAAGGCCGCCAGCCGGCCACCGATGATCGCGAGTGCCATCGGCAGGCCGAGGGTGCCGGCCCGGACGACCGAATTCGGCGTGCCACCAACAGCGACCCAGATGGGGAGCGGGTGGCCTTCTTGGCGGGGATAGATCGTGGCGTCGTCCAGCGGCGGCCGGAATTTTCCGTGCCAGGTCACTGGCCGTTGGTCGCGCAGCGCTAGCAGCAGATCGAGCTTCTCGGCGAAGAGTTCGTCGTAGTCGGACAGGGAGTAGCCGAACAAGGGAAAGGACTCGGTGAACGAACCTCGGCCGACCATCAGCTCAGCCCGTCCATTCGACACTAGATCGAGGGTGACGAAGTTCTGGAACACGCGTACCGGATCGGCGGAGCTGAGCACGATGACGGCACTGGAGAGCTTGATCGTTTTCGTGCATCCGGCGATCGTGGCAAGAACGATCTCCGGAGCGGACGCTGCCATGTCGGGACGATGGTGCTCGCCAATCGCGTAGACCTCGAGGCCGAGCTCGTCGGCGAGTTTGGCCTCCTCGACGACCTGCCGCAGCCGCTCCCCCGGCGACACTTTTGGATCGGTGACCTCAGCAAATGTGGTCAGTCCTAGCTCCATGACCGTGTGACACCTCTCGACGAGACTGCTTACCCACACAGTAAGCGTGGGTTGATCTCGCGCCAGCAGGGACGCCTGGAGCGTCAACATCCCACGCAGCGTGGGATGCCCGCGCTGTACCAGGCCTGCATGCCGCGTACAGCGTCAACATCCCACGTAGCGTGGGATGTTGACGACATCACAGCGTGCCGCTGGGCGACTCTAAACTAACGTGGTGAGCTCCGTCCGGATCTCCTCGACCGCTGATGTCGTCGTCATCGGCGGTGGCCTGATCGGTACGTCTATCGGCTGGCGACTGCGGCAGGCTGGCCTCGATGTTGCGGTCGTCATCGGAGAGCGATCTGCGGCCGCTTCTGGGGTCGCTGCCGGCATGCTCGCCCCGGTCACCGAGACGACCTTCACTGAACAGCGACTGTTGCAGCTGAACCTCGCCTCGCTGAGCCGCTACCCCGAGTTCGTTGCCGAGCTTGAGGCGGCGAGCGGCTTGCCAGCTGGACTTCGCCGTACGCCCAACCTCTCAGTGGCCTATGACGCTGACGATTCTGCGCGACTGGCAACCTTCGCAGACTTTCTGGCACGGGCCGGACATGCCGGCGAGAGGCTGACCAGCCGGGAGTGCCGTCGCCTTGAGCCGCTGCTGGCACCCACGATCCGCTCCGGTCTGCTGGTCGAGGGGGATTGGAGTTGTGACAACCGACTGCTCTGGCGAGCCTTGATAGAGGCCGGACACCAGACCGGCGTACGAGAGGTGCCCGGCTTCGTCCACCGCGTGAACTCGTCGAACGGTCGGGTAGCGGGCGTTCAGCTCGCGGACGGGCAAGCCATCGATGCCAGCTGCGTCGTGGTGGCGAACGGCGCCTGGGCACGCCAGATCGATGGACTTCCTGATCTTCCCGTTCGGCCCGTGAAGGGCCAGATCGTCCGCCTCGACCCAGGCCGGCTGCCGGCGCCTAGCCTGACCATTCGCGCGTACAGTCGCGGATCGGAGATCTACCTGGTGCCACGCGAAGGTGACCGTGAGGTGGTTCTCGGTGCGACTGTCGAGGAGCTCGGGTTTGATCATCTGGTGACTGCCGGCGCCGTTTACGAGCTGCTCCGGGATGCACGTACCGTGATGCCAATGACCGCTGAATACGCGCTGGCCGAAACCTCAGTCGGCTGGCGACCTGGTACTCCAGATAATGCGCCCATCCTGGGAGGGTGCGATCTGGACGGCTTGGTACTGGCCACCGGCCACTATCGCAATGGCGTGCTGCTGACCCCGATTACGGCCGACGTCATCTCAACCCTGATCATCACGGGTGAAGTGGACAGCCTCGCGGCCCCGTTCACCATCGACCGCTTCGCCTTGGCCAGCGGGCGATCGCGATGATCATCCACGTCAACGGTCAGCCTCGCGAGGTCGCGCCCCCGGTTCGGCTACGCGATGTGCTCGACCTGCCGGACGATGCCACAACCCCCCGCGGCATAGCCGTCGCCGTGGACGGACAGGTCGTCCCGAGAAGCCAGCACGCCAACACCGAACTGACCGAAGGCGCAAGGGTGGAGATCGTGACGGCGGTGCAGGGTGGTTGACACACTCGTGCAAGCCGATTCCCTCGTCATAGCCGGCAAGCAGTTCATGTCGCGGCTGATCATGGGCACTGGCGGTGCACCCAGCCTCGAGGTGATGGAGGCAGCGCTGCTGGCGTCGGGCACCGAGCTGACGACGGTCGCCATGCGTCGCATCGAGGTGAGCACGCCGGGATCACTGCTCGAGATCCTCGACCGGCATCAGATCTCCGTGCTGCCCAATACCGCCGGCTGTTACACCAGCACAGATGCGGTGCTGACTGCCCAACTCGCGCGGGAGGCACTGGAAACCAACTGGATCAAGCTCGAGGTGATTGCCGACGAGATCACGTTGCTGCCCGATCCAATCGAGTTGCTGGACGCAGCCGAGCGCCTGGTCGCTGATGGCTTTGTCGTCCTTCCCTATACCAACGACGATCCGGTGCTGGCGCGCAAGCTTGCGGATGCCGGCTGCGCTGCGGTGATGCCGCTGGGCGCACCGATCGGTTCGGGCCTTGGCATCCGCAATCCGCACAACATCGAACTGATCGTCGAGCACGCGTCGGTGCCGGTCGTACTCGACGCAGGCATCGGCACCGCCTCCGAAGCGGCCCGAGCGATGGAGCTGGGTTGTGATGCTGTGCTGCTCGCCTCGGCGGTCACCCGGGCGGAGGATCCCGTACGTATGGCCGAAGCGATGAAGTACGCCGTACGGGCGGGCCGGCTGGCTCGATGTGCAGGACGGATTCCGGTTCGGCGATACGCTGAGGCATCCTCGACTCATGCCGGACGAATCGACTAGGGACACTAGCCGTTAATGCACGACGAATCGACGAGCCGCGGCGCGCCTCAGTCGTGGCAGTACGAGCCGACTTCTAAACTCGGGCCCGAGGCCAGCACGGCCACCTTCCCCACCGTGTTTGGAGCAAGCGTGACGATGACGACCGTTGGCGACCCGTTGGTGGGTCGCCATTTGGACGGTCGCTACGAGATCACCCAGCGGCTGGCCCGTGGTGGAATGGCCACCGTTTACCGGGCTGTCGACAGGCGTCTGACCCGTACGGTCGCGGTTAAGGTCATGCATGTCGGGCTCGGTGACGACGCCGAGTTCGCGCGCAAGTTCGATCGTGAGGCGCGCGCGGCTGCCAAGCTGTCCCACCCGAATGTGGTCTCGGTTTTTGATCAAGGTCAAGATGTCGAGGGCCCCAACAGTCGTCCCTACATCGTGATGGAGTACGTCGAGGGGCAAACGCTCCGCGACGTGCTGAATCGGGAGGCCCCGCTGCCGCCGGCCAGGGCACTAGAGATCATCGAGCCGGTGCTTGCTGCTCTCGCCGCTGCCCACGACGCCGGACTGGTCCACCGCGACGTGAAGCCTGAGAACGTATTGATCAGCGACCGCGGCCGGATCAAGGTCGCCGACTTCGGGCTGGCCAAGGCGGTGTCCTCGCAGAGCTCCACCGCCACCCAAGGCCTGCTGATCGGAACCGTTTCCTACCTCCCGCCGGAGCTCGTGGTGTCCGGCAGAGCCGATGCGCGATCGGACGTCTACAGCACCGGCGTGGTGCTCTTCGAGCTGCTGACCGGGCGCAAGCCGCACACCGGTGACACCCCCATCCAGATCGCGTACGCGCACGTGCATCGCGACGTGCCCCCGCCGTCGGTTGGCCCAACCGCAGGGGCGATTCCGCCCTACGTAGACGCTCTGGTCACACGGGCGACAGCTCGGGATGCGAACCTCCGGCAGCCGGACGCAAAGGTTGTGCTGGCTCAGGTACGCCGCGCTCGGATCGCGATCCAGCAAGGCTTGGCCGATGACCCTGAGCTCACCCGTGAGCTGCGCAACGCACCGAGGCAGGAAACCGGCGGACAGAAGCGGCGAGACCGCGCCGACTACGAGGTGACCCAGATGGTGCCGGCACCAATGGTCGCTGCTTCAGCCCAGCCTCGACCCTTCGGGACGCGTACCGTGATCGACGCTCCGCCGCCACCCGTTCTACGATCCCTGCACCAGCCGACTGTGGAGCGCTTGGCTGCGAGCGAGCGCGAGCGCCGAGCCCGGAAGCGTCGCCGGGGTTGGCTGGCTCTCTTACTGGTGATCATGATCTCGGCTTCCGCCGCCCTCGCCAGCTGGTACCTGATGGAAGGCAGGTTCACGACGGCGCCGGCCCTTGACTCGCTCAGCAGAGCCGATGCCCAGCGTTCGGCGGCGAAGGTGGGCCTCTCGATCGACTTTTCCGACACGTACAGCGAGACGGTGCCCCGTGGCATGGTGATCTCCACCAAGCCTGGACCTGGCAGCAAGATCTTGCGAGGCGCGAAGATCGAGGCAGCTCTGTCCAAGGGGCCCGAGCGGTATCCAATGCCCATGGTCGTCGGCCTGTCGCAGGCTGCGGCTGTTGCCGCGATCACGGAGGCGAAGCTGGCCGCGGGCAAGGTCGCTGACGGTTATAGCGACAAGGTGGCCGTCGGCACTGTGCTCAGTGCATCGGAGCGCTCCGGGGCCAGGTTGAAGAAGGGCACTGCCATCGATCTTGTGGTCTCGAGCGGGCCCAAGCCAATCGTGATCACCAACTACCAGGGCACCCCGTACGATACTGCGGCTGCAGCTCTGACCAGTGCAGGCTTCCGCGTCGTGGAGCGAAGCGCCCATTCCAACAAGGTCGCCAAAGACTTGGTGCTCCGTCAGGATCCGCAGTCTGGTCGCGGCGCAAATGGTGAGACCATCACACTCACTAGATCACTGGGGTCGCTTCAGGTGACCGTGCCCAATGTGCAGCGGATGGCCCTACCCGCCGCCCGGAAGGTGATGCGGGAAGCAGGCTTCAAGACCCAGGTGCAGCGTGTCGGTATCAACCGCGCTGGAGCTGCCTTCGTGGTCTACACCTCCCCAGGAGCGCGTGCGACAGCGGCCAAAGGCTCGACGATCACTCTCTACGTCGTCTGACATCCCGTGCTGCCATGAAAGTGCTGAAAGATGGCATGTTTCGAGCGATGGAACCGGTGATTTGCCAGCACTTGCCACTCGCCTGACCTAGGAGTGTGGCTTCTCGCCGGCTAGCTCGACCTTGGTCACCACACCAGTATCGCGTGAGCGTGATTTAGGCTGGGTCGATGCTTGTTGCCAGGTCACACACGCGCGTGGCTTTCCTGGCACTGCTGGTGATGGCCGCCGCCTGGGGATCGACGTTCATTCTGATCAAGGACGTCGTAAGCCGGATTCCGGTAGCCGACCTGCTTGCGGTCCGGTTCGCCATCGCAAGCCTGGCGCTTGGCATCGTTGTCGGGCCGCGAATCCAGATATCCCGTGATGTGTTGGCCAAGGGCGCTCTGCTCGGATTGCTCTACGGGTCTGCGCAGATCCTGCAGACCGCCGGTCTCGCCCACACCGCTGCAAGTGTCTCGGGCTTCGTCACTGGGCTGTACGTCGTTGCCACACCACTGCTCGCAGCAGTGATCCTGCGTCGTCGGATCGCCCGTGTGACATGGTTGGCGGTTTGCCTGGCCATGATCGGGCTCGGCATCTTGTCGCTGCGCGGGTTTGCACTCGGCTACGGTGAGCTGCTCACCGTCATAGCGGCGCTGCTCTATGCCCGTCACATCGTGGCCTTGGGACACCTCAGCACGCCGCAGACTGCGATGGGCCTCAGCCTCGTGCAACTGATCGTGATTACGCTCATTTGTGCGGCGGTCGCCTGGTGGCCAACTTCGACATCAGAAGCCGGCATTCAGCTGCCAGAGACGAACCACGACTGGCTCATCGTGCTTTACCTCGCGCTCATTGCAAGCGCGCTGACGATGGTCCTCCAGACCTGGGCCCAGGCGCACATCGAGCCCTCCCGGGCTGCGGTGATCATGGCCATGGAGCCGGTCTGGGCGGCAGCCTTCGCGGTCGCGTTTGGTGGAGAGAGCATTACCGCCCGGATGGTTATCGGCGGTTTGCTCATTGTGTCTTCGATGTACCTCGTCGAGCAGCCCGAGAGACGCTTCCTCAGGAGCAAGGAGTACGTCGGTTGAACAGCACTATCGTGATCATCCTGATCGCGATCGCGCTGCTGGTTCTTGCTGTCATCGCCTTCTTGATCATCCGAAGGCAGCGTTACGTCCGCGCGCTGCGGGGACGCGGCTGGACGTTCGAGTCCCGGCCCGCCCTGGAGTCGGTTCTCGACCACCACGCGCCGCCGTTCGGCCTCGGCTTCGAGCGCGAGGTAGACGAGGCAGTCTCCGGTACCACAGCCGCCGGCGTCCCGTTTCGGGTGTTCGAGTACGCGACCAGCGAGGGCGGGTCGCGATTCGACGAGCGCATCGCGAGCATGCAGCTGCCCTTACCGCTCCCTGATCTTTTCGTGTCCGCTGTGTCCGCTGATCAGGTGCGCAGTGGCGTACAGGCCACGCCCATCGAGGTCGATCCGCGTTACCAGGTACGCGCTGCCGACTCTGGATATGCCCGCATGGCGTTGTCCGCTCCCGTGCTAGAAGCGATCGCCGCCTTCGGTCAAGCCGGGCAACACGTCGACCTCAGTATCGATGGCGAGCACCTGGTTGCGGTCGGTGCGCCCAAGGATCCCGACCAGCTGCAGACCTATCTTGAGCTGCTCGGCGGGGTCGCCAAGGCCATCGACCCAGCTGGCCTAGCGCCGTACACCACGACGCCACCGCCGCCGGGATTCGGGTTCTACGGTCATCCGGACTGGCTCTTGATCGATCGCGACGACGCACTGATCGCCAAGTACGGCCTGACCAAAGCAGGCTTCGGGCACAGCACCGAGAAGGTGATCCGCGGGGCCAACGACGGGCTGCCCGTCGAGGCGTTCATCCACCGCTGGAAGACCCAGCGCAAGGAGACCTATACCGACTCCAACGGCCGCACCCAGACCCGCACGGTGACCGACAATCACTCAGAGGTCCTCACCGCGATCACGATGCCCTTTTCGTTTCCGCTGATCTCTGTGGGCGGCGGCTGGGGTGGCAAGAAGGTCCGGTTTGAGAGCGAGGAGTTCAACGACCGTTTCACGGTCCGCACCGAGGACGCCAAGTTCGCATCTGAGGTCATCCATCCGCGCACGATGGAGTTCTTGATGGCGGTGCAGCCGCCGGGCTTTCGGATCGAGGGCGATGTGATGCGCTTCTCGGTCGACAAGCACGATACGCAGCTGATCGGTTTGTGTGCCGACTTCGCCCACGAGTTCTTCGGTCGCGTTCCATCCTTTGTTTGGAAGAATCTGCAGATCACTCCGCCAGCATTTCGGCGGCTGCCGTCAAACTGAGAGCCCGGGCGATCGGCACTCCGGGGCGGTAGGCCAGGTGCAGATACGACGGCGCGTCGAGCACGGTCAGATCAGCCCGGTTTCCAGGCACCAGACGGCCGATGTCGGTACGCCGTAATGACTTTGCCGAGCCCGCGGTAGCGGCGAACAGCGCTTGAGCCGGGGTGAAGCCCATCTCCCGCACTGCAAGAGAGATCACCCACGGCATCGAACTCGAGTAGCAGGTTCCCGGATTGCAATCGGTCGCCAATGCCAGCGAGACGCCCGCGGCGAGCAACCTGGCGGCATCGGGATAGGGCGAACGGGTGCAGAACTCGACTCCAGGAAGCAGCGTGGCCACCGTGGTTTCCGCAGCAGCTGCCAGTGCATCCACATCGGCGTCCTCAAGGTAGGTGCAATGATCAACGCTGGCCGCGCCGAGCTCCACCGCCAGCTGAACGCCAGGCCCGGGACCGAGCTGGTTGGCATGCACGCGCAGGCCGAGGCCGGCTGCCGCTCCGGCTTTCAAGATTTGGCGGGCCTCGTCGGCGCCGAAGGCATGCGGCAAGTGGGGCTCACAGAAGACATCGATCCAGCGTGCGTACGGTGCCGCTGCCTGCAGCATCGGCCCAGTCACAAGATCGACGTATCCCGGCCGGTCATGGAGGTACTCGGCCGGTATCACATGGGCGCCCAGGAACGTGGTTTCGGTACTGAACTGACGAGCAATCTGGAGTGCCCGGGCTTCGTCGGCAACCGTCAGCCCGTAGCCGCTCTTGATCTCTACCGTGGTCGTGCCGAGAGCTCGCATTTCGTCGATCCGCGACCCGAGCAGCCGGGCCAGTTCATCGTCGGTAGCGGTGCGGGTCGAGGCAACCGTGACGCCGATACCGCCGCCGTCGTAGGGCTGGCCGGTCATCCGAGCCACGAACTCGGCGCTGCGGTCGCCGGCGAACACGAGGTGGCTGTGCGAATCGACGAAACCCGGGATGATCACCCGCCCGGCAACGTCGATCCTGGTGTCCGCGGCCGGGGCATCGGCCGCCAGTCCGATCCAACCGATCATGCCGTCTTCGACCACGAGGGCGGCGTTGGACCGGATGCCGAGCAGGTCAGGATCGGTACCGTCGCAGGTCACAAGTTCACCGATTCCGGTGACCACTGTGCTATTCATGCAGCGCCCAGTTGATCAAGAGCGGCTGCGAGCAGCCGGGCCGGTGAACCAAGCCGATGCCGCCCGTCGCGGACGATCACCTGACCGGCGACGACTACCTGGTCGACGTCGGCCGCGGTCGCAGCGTAGGCGATCTGATCAGGGCGGGCGCCCGTGGTGCGCACCGAGTCTGATCGAACCACGACGAAGTCCGCCAGGGCTCCATCGGCGATCCGACCGCCCTCGGACCAGCCAAGGCTGCGGTAGCCGGCCTCGCTAGCGATCATGATCAACTCTGCGGGAGTGAAGCGGCCGCGCTCGCCGGTAGCGAGCCGCTCGTGCAGCTCGACTCCGCACAATTCCTCAAATGGGTCGATCACTGCCTGTTGATCCGAGCCGAGGGTCAGTAAGCTGCCTGCGTCGGCCAGCCGCCGCGCTGGACCGATGCCGTCGGCAAGATCACGCTCGGTCGTCGGGCAGATGCAGGCCGACGTCTGGGTACGGCCCAGGGTCTTGATGTCGGTGTCGGTGAGGTGGGTGGCATGCACCACGGTCGTACGACGGCCGAGCAGGCCATGATCATCAAGCAATTCGGTCGGGGTGCGACCGTAAAAGGCCTGGGTAGCAGCGTTTTCGGCCGGCTGCTCGCTGAGGTGGGCGTGCAGGGGACGCTCCCCTGCCGCCTTGTCGATCTTGTTGAGGGCGTCGGCGGGTACGGCCCGAACTGAGTGCACCGCGATGGCGATGCGTATCTGATCACTATCGTTGAGGAGACTGACCCGGGCCTGCCAGTGATCAACATCCCCGTCGCTGAAGCGGGTCTGTATCGGATCCAGCGGACGATGGCCGGTTGCGGTCAGCCCGCCGGCCAGATAGCAGGCGTCCAGCAGTGTCAGCCGGACGCCGGCGTCCGTAGCGGCCTGGATCAGCGCTTTGCCCATGACATTGGGATCGGCGTACGGGTGGCCGTTCTGATCATGGTGCAGATAGTGGAACTCCCCCACGACGGTGTATCCGGCCTGCGCCATCTCGGCGAACACCGCGCGGGCGAGATCCAGATAGGAATCGGGGTCGAGACGGGCGGCAAGGGCGTACATCTGCTCGCGCCAGGTCCAAAAGCTGCCGCCTGCGGCGTGCGTTCGGCCCCGGAGTCCCCGGTGGAAGGCGTGGCTGTGGCCGTTGGCGAGACCGGGAAGTATCACGCCGCGCAAGATCTCCTGACCATCTTGCGGTTCGACGCCGACCCGCACCTGCGCGAAGCGCCCGTGGTCCACCTCAAAGCTGACCCCGGCTCGGCAACCATCCGGCAGCCACGCGTACGCCGCCCAGTAGGCGCTCACTGTTCCCCTCCGGCGAGATCAGCCAGCACTGTCGCCAGGGCGGCAACACCGGCAAGGCAGTCCTCAGGATCAGCCCACTCGGCAGGCGAGTGAGACACACCGGTCGGGTTGCGGACGAAGATCATTGCCGCCGGCACCCCGGCGTTCGCGAGAATCCCGGCATCATGCCCGGCGCCAGTGCTCATCACTGGTGCACCATCGAGCAGGCTGGCCAGCCTGCTGACCAGGGCATCGTCGAATGCAGTCTGCGGAGTCCGCGACTCCTCGGTCACCACGGCACCGGAGCTGCCGACCTCGTCCTCGATCTGAGCCACGGTGGCGCGCAGCGCCGGTTCATCGGCAGCGCGGGCATCGAGCCAGGCAGTGACCGAACCAGCAATCGCGTTCACCCCGCCGGGCTGAATGCTGATCTTGCCAATGGTCGCGAGGCTGCCATGTGCCTCAGCCGCCGCACGCGTGACAAGCACAGCACGTGCACATCCGATCACCGCATCCCGGCGATCGCTCAGTCTCGTCGTGCCAGCGTGGTTGGCCTCACCAGGAATCTCGATCCGCCACCGACCGTGCGCCCAGAGCCGACTGCCGACTCCTATGGCACGCCCTAGGTCGATCAGGCCGCGACCCTGCTCCACGTGTAGCTCGACGAAAGCTCCGACGCGAGCCAGGGCCTCGGGATCCGGGCCCAGGTGGTCCGACTGCCGCCCAGCGGCCCGCATCGCCTCCGCCATCGTGACGCCGTCCGCGTCACGGAGTGCTCGCGCTCGATCAGCGCTCAGAGCACCCGTGATCACGCGCGATCCGGCACAGGAGACCCCGAACCTGGCGCCCTCCTCGTCTGCGAAATTGACGACGGCGATCGGGCGGCGCGGCGTGAAGCCGTTGGATCTGAGCCGGTCGATCGCCAGCAGTCCACTGACCACGCCGAGCGGCCCGTCGAAGGCGCCGCCGTCCGGCACGCTGTCCAGGTGAGAGCCCGTCAGGACGCTGCCGTCAGCGGAGATGTCGGGATCGCCCCACCAGGCCCACTGGTTGCCCATCCGATCCTCGATCAGGTCCAGGCCTCGGGCGGAGCATTCGCCGCTGAACCACTCGCGCATGCTCAAATCGGCCTCAGTCCAGGCGAAGCGACGATAGCCGCCAGTGGTCGGATCGCGACCGATGTCCGCGATCGCCGACCAGAGCTCTTCGAACGTCCGGGCTTGGCTCATGATCACCGTCAGTTTCCTTCCTGCATGGGGATCCGTACGCCACGCTCGGCGGCGACCTGCTCGGCCCGCTCATAGCCGGCGTCCGTGTGCCGGATCACTCCCATCCCGGGATCGTTGGTCAGGACACGCGCCAGCTTTTGGGACGCCAGCTCCGTACCGTCGGCCAGCGAGACCTGACCAGCATGGATCGAGCGGCCGATGCCTACCCCGCCACCATGGTGGATGGATACCCAGGAGGCTCCCGATGCCGTGTTGATCATGGCGTTCAGCAGTGGCCAGTCCGCGATCGCGTCCGAGCCGTCCAGCATCGCCTCGGTCTCGCGGTACGGGCTGGCAACCGAGCCGCAGTCCAGGTGATCACGACCGATGACAATGGGCGCACTGATCTTGCCCGCGGCGACCAGCTCATTGAAGGCCAAGCCGGCCTTGTCCCGTTCGCCGTAGCCCAGCCAGCAGATCCGGGCCGGCAGACCCTGAAAGCTGATCTTGTCCCGAGCGCCACGCAGCCACTTGTGTAGTCGGTGATTGTCGGGGAAGAGATCCATCACAGCCCGATCAGTGGCCTCGATGTCGCGCGGATCGCCAGACAGCGCCACCCAGCGGAACGGGCCCTTCCCCTCACAGAACAGCGGCCGGATGTAGGCCGGCACGAAACCGGGGAACTCAAAAGCACGTTCATAGCCACCCAGCCGCGCCTCGTCGCGAATCGAGTTGCCGTAGTCAAAGACCTCAGCACCGGCATCCTGGAACTCCACCATCGCCTGAACATGGTGGGCCATGCTGGCCCGAGCCCGGTCGGTGAACTCCTCGGGTTTCTGCTCGGCATAGGTTGCCCAGTCCTCGACGCTGATCCCTTCCGGCAGGTAGGACAGCGGGTCGTGGGCGCTGGTCTGGTCGGTGACGATGTCGATCGGCACGTCGCGCCGCAACAACTCCGGGAAGACCTCGGCACAGTTGCCGACGACACCAATCGAGGTGGCACGCCGCTCGGTCTTGGCGGCAACCGCGCGTACCACTGCCTGGTCAAGATCATCAGCGATCTCGTCGAGATAGCGATGATCAACTCGGCGCTGCAGCCTGGAGCGGTCGACGTCGACTATCAGGCAAACTCCCTCGTTCAATGTCACCGCCAGCGGCTGCGCCCCGCCCATCCCTCCGCAACCGCCGGTCAGGGTCAAAGTGCCGGCGAGCGTTCCGCCGAACCGTTTCTCCGCAACCACTGCGAAAGTCTCATACGTACCCTGCACGATGCCCTGAGTGCCGATGTAGATCCATGAGCCCGCCGTCATCTGGCCGTACATGGTGAGCCCGAGCTTCTCCAACCGGCGGAATTCCGGCCACGTCGCCCAGTCCGGGACCAGGTTGGAGTTGGCCAGGATTACCCGTGGTGCCCACTCGTGGGTCTGCATGACTCCGACGGGGCGGCCGGACTGCACAAGCATGGTCTCGTCCCGCGCCAGAGTCGTCAGGGTACGGACCATGGCGTCGAACGAACGCCAGTCTCTGGCGGCGCGGCCCGTACCGCCGTACACGACAAGATCATCGGGTCGTTCGGCAACTTCGGGATCGAGGTTGTTCATGAGCATTCGTAGCGGGGCTTCGGTGGCCCATGAGCGTGCGGTCAGCGTGCTGCCGCGAGGTGCGCGTACGAGTCGGGCGCCTTCCATGTTGCAAGTCTCCTTTTGTTGGGAGCTGCTCGCGCAATGCCGACGCTCGCAGCTCGAGCGGGGCGTTGATCAATTGAGAGAGCCGGTCACCGACTCGGCGGCCGCGATAACGGCGCCATTGGTGATCAGCTCGACAGCGATATCAATCTCAGGCGCGAGCCAGCGATCCGCGCCGGGCGCCGGGCTTCCGGCGGCGCGAACAGCCGCGATGACGGCGCCGGTGGCGGGCGCAGGTTGCAGCGGCAAGCGCAGCTCAAGGCCGCGGGCGGCCGTCAGCAGCTCGATGGCCAGCACCCGCGTCAGCCCATCGATACCGCGGCGCAACTTACGCGCTGCCGACCAGCCCATCGAGACGTGGTCCTCCTGCATCGCCGAGCTGGGAATCGAGTCAACTGAGGCTGGTACCGCGAGCCGCTTGAGCTCGGAGACGATCGCAGCTTGGGTGTACTGCGCGATCATGTAGCCGGAGTCCACACCGACGTCGGCCGCCAAAAAGGCATTCAACCCGCTGCTCCGGGACTTGTCGAGGAACCGGTCGGTACGCCGCTCGGCGATGCTGGCCAGGTCGGCCACTGCGATCGCCAGGAAGTCCAGGACGTAGCCAAGCGGCGCCCCGTGGAAGTTGCCGTTGGACTCGACTCGGCCGTCGAGGGTGATCACGGGGTTGTCGATGGCCGACGCGAGCTCGATCAGGGCGATCCGCTCCGCATGATCAACTGTGTCGCGTACGGCGCCGGCGACCTGCGGCGCGCAACGCAGCGAGTAGGCGTCCTGGACCCGAGTGCAGGCCTCGGTACGGTGGCTTTCCCTGATCTCGCTCCCGCTTATGATCTTGCGTAGGTTGCCGGCTGAAGCGGCCTGGCCTGGGTGCGGGCGCAGCGCGTGCAGATCGTCGGCGAAGACATCGTCGGTGCCAAGCAGACCCTCTACGCTCATGGCCGCAGTGATGTCGGCCACTTTGAGCAGCCGCCGGAGATCGATGATCGCAAGCACCAGCATGCCTAGCATGCCGTCGGTGCCGTTGATCAAGGCCAAGCCCTCCTTCTCGGCCAAGGTGATCGGTGCGATGCCGGCAGCGGCGAGCGCGTCGGACGTCGGCATGAGCGTGCCCGTTGCGTCACGCACCACCCCCTCCCCCATCAGCGCCAGAGCGCAGTGCGCAAGCGGCGCGAGGTCGCCGGAGCAGCCGAGACTGCCGTACTCGTACACGACCGGCGTAAGGCCGGCGTTGAGCATATCGACGTAGCACCGCAAGGTCTGTTCACGGATACCGGTGCGGCCCGTGGCGAGGGTGGAGATCCGCAGCAGCATGAGGGCCCGCACCACCTCTCTCTCGACCTCTGGTCCAGACCCTGCAGCGTGGGAACGGATCAGGCTGCGCTGCAGCTGGCCGCGGAGCTCGATTGGGATGTGCCGAGTTGCCAGTGCACCGAAGCCGGTAGACACCCCGTAGTGCGGCTCGGGATGATCAGCCAAGGCCTCGACGATCTCCCGCGACTTGCGCACCTCAGCCCAAGCGTCGTCGCCAATGATGATCTTTCTACCGTGCCGTGCCACCGCTTCGACGTCTTCGAATGAGACCGGGCCGATGCCCACTGTGACGCTCTGCTGTTCCATGAGTCCATTGCATCGACCTACCAGCCTCTGGGGCAGAGTCGCGCGGCAAACTGTGTCTCAAATCTGAGACATGAGGAGGCGTAATGTCAGCCGCACCGGCCGCTGATCACGTGCTACGCATGCTCGCGCTGTTGTCGCGCCATCCCGAGCCAGTGTCGGCCGGGCTCGTTGCGGCAACACTCCGGTTGCCGCGGTCCACCACGTACCGGTTGCTTTCGGTGCTCGTCGACCACGGCTTCGTCCATTACCTGCCCGACGAGCGACGGTATGGACTGAGCGTGGTGGCGTACGAGCTGGGCTCGGCGTACGCGCGGCAGGCGCCGCTGCAGCGCATCGCTCGGCCGATCGTGCGGCAGCTGGTCGACCGGATGAAGCAAAACGCCCATCTTGCCGTGCTGCATGGGCGAGACGTGCTCTACGTGATCGAGGAGCGAGCAGCGGGTCGCCCGATACTCATTACCGATGTCGGGGTGCGGCTGCCGGCGGTGCTCACCGCCAGCGGGCTAGCCATGCTGGCGCGACTGCCCGCAAACCAAGTGCGCGCCCTCTTCCCGAACGCGGCCGCTTTCATCGAGACCGAGCATGGGCCCGCCACGCCCAGCGCGCTGCGGCAGCTGCTGAGCGACGTGCGTAACCGGGGGTACGCCACCGAAGCAGGGTCGGTAACGAGCGGTCTGTCCTCACTCGCTCAGGCGGTGCTTGATCATGCGGGTCACCCCACGGCCGCGGTCGCGGTCACCTTTCTCGCCAAGGAGATGGACCACCGAACCGAAGCAAGCCTGGCCGAGGCCGTAACCGGAGCGGCTTTGCAGCTGTCCCGGCGCCTTGGCTTCCGGGAAACCTCCGCTGCCGCAGCTTCCCACATAGGGCGCTAGCCGCTGACTGCACCACCTCAGAATTCGTGGGTGGCGCCGCCGCGCAGGTTGACGACCCGCGTCGCAGTCATCTCGTTGAGCCTGTTGAAGGCAAGAGTCCGGCCTCGGTCACTGAGCAGCTCATCGTGGATCGGAAAGCCTTCCAGAGCGCCGACTGCCCGCACGAAGTCGATGGTCTCCTTCATTGCCGCCCAGGGCCCGTACGCCGGGACAGCAACGATGTCGACGCCGTCCGGAACGGTGTCCAGAGCATCACCGGGATGAAAAAGAGTCGGCTCGCCCTCAGACCGCAGCACGTAGCCCACATTTCCGATCCGTGGAATGTCGCGATGGATGATTGCATGCTGCCCACCCGAGGCGGTCACGAGCACGTCGCCGATGGTCGCTTGATTGTCCGGCGCCAACCCTGCGGCATTTTCACCAAGCGACGGCAGTTCGCCGGAGCTCACGAGATCCAGGATCGAGGGCTCCACCAGGAGCATCGCGGATGGGTTTGCCGCCAGCAAGGCGGGCAGGTTCTGAGGATCGAGATGATCTGGATGTTGGTGTGTCACCAGCACCGCATCAAGATCGGTTAGGTTGTGCCACGCGTCGGAGAAGTTCCCCGGATCGATGAGAATCCGGGCACCGTCGGTCTCGGCGAGGACAGCCGCATGCCCAAGGTGGGTGATCCGCATGCCCCAACCGTAGGGGCAGGCTGTTGCAGATCCGGTGATGGGTGCGCGGTTCCCTCGAAAGTTCACCCGAGCCGATATCTCGCGTCGATCGCTGAACGTAACTTAGATGAGGGCAGCTCGGCTGGAGTGTACTTTCGAGGGAGCCGCTATTCAGTCAGCAGCTTGCCGACGAGCTGACCAGCCCACTCGCAGTCCTCGACCGTGACATCAAGATGGGTCACCGCTCTGATCATGAACGGGCCCAGAGCGGAGACCTGAACGCCGCGCTCAGCTGCTGCGGTAGCGATCGGCGCAGCAGGAATCGAGCCGGTGTTGATCACTACGACATTCGTCTCCACGGCGTCCGGCTCCACAGCGGTCGGGACGCAGGCGGCTACTGCCTCGGCGAAGACGCGTGCTGCTGCATGATCATCGGCCAATCGCTGCACATGATGATCAAGGGCGTACAGGCAGGCGGCGGCGAGCACGCCAGCCTGGCGCCAGCCGCCGCCAAGCCGCTTCCGCAATACTCGGGCGCGGGCGATCTTCTCCGACGTACTCGCCAGCACCGAGCCGACCGGAGCCCCGAGGCCCTTGGAGAAGCACACGCTGACCGTGTCAAAGAGCCGCCCGTACGCCTCGAGGCCCACCCCGGTTGCGATATGTGCGTTCCACAATCGGGCGCCGTCGAGGTGATAGCCGACGCCGTGCTCCCGGCATAGCTCACCCACCGCGGTCAGCTCGTCCAACGGCTGGATCGTGCCGCCGCCGAAGTTGTGGGTGTTCTCTACTGCCACCGCTGCCGTCGATACCAGATAGGGGCCAGCCGACGGGGCGATGATCTTGGCCACCTCTGTGAGCTCCAACCTTCCTCGAGTAGAGGGAAAGGTCCGCATGGTCAGGCCCTGGACTGCGGCATGGGCCCCCATCTCGGCACGCGCGACATGGGCTTGGGCATCGCAGATCACTTCTTGGCCTGGCTCGACCAGCAGCCGTACCCCGAGCATGTTGCACATCGAACCGCTGACACAGAACAGCGCTGCCTCATGCCCGAGCAGCTGCGCCACCCGCTGCTCCAGCTCGCCCACTGTCGGGTCCTCGGCGTACACGTCATCGCCGACTGGCGCGGCCAGCATCGCCTCGCGCATCTGAGCGGTCGGCTTGGTTACAGTGTCGGAGCGAAGATCAATCAAAAAGCTATCCCGCCTTGGCTGCTGCCTCTTCTTCGGCCACCTGTAGTTCTTCCATGATGGCTGGACGGGCCTGGGAGTCCCACGCTCGGAACAGCACCGCGTTCGCGACGCCCATCGCCTCGCCCTGCATCGCGGTGAAGGCTGAAATCATCGCCCGAGGGGCGGGATGGCCGGGAATCGCCGCCAGGTACTCCGCATGCGCTTCTAATGAGGCGATACCACGCTCGAGCGGTTCACCACTGACGTCCACGCCGTGCGTCCCATTCTCCAAGCCGTTGGTCAGCAGCCATCGGGTCGAATGCGGCTCGAGTCCTTCGGCGAGCAGCTCGGGGAACACCCAGCGATTGCCCGCATCGCGCATCGCGTCGACGGCGCCCAACCCGGCGACTCGGTGATCTGCCTGATTCAAGCCGATGGCGAACTCCACGTCCCAAGGACTCACCACCAGCGCGTCGGGCCGGAACGACCGGATCGCCCGCGCGATATCACGGCGCATCGAAAGCTGTACTGGAGCACTCCGTCCGGATACTGCAGGAACTCCACACGAGTGACGCCGACCTCATGCGATCCTTTGATCTGCTCGCGTACCCGCAACTCAGCTGTGGCCTTCGGGTCCATCGTGTCGATGCCGGCTTCGCCGCGGGTCAACAGCAGATAGGCGACCTCGATTCCTTTCGACGTCCAGGCCGCGACTGCCGATGACGTCCCGTACTCAACGTCGTCGGGGTGGGCCACAGCGCAGAGCACTCGAGAGAACGCGTCATCGGGGAACGGCGCTATCGGTGGGCGGGCCATGGAGGGAGGGTATCGGGTGAGCGGAACTCAAAATGTGAGTGGCACGTACGCCTGGACCGGGTTCGTCCTCTTGATGCCACCCCGGGTCAGCCGTTCCGCGACCAAAAACGCCAGCTCGAGCGATTGGTTGCGGTTCAGTCGCGGGTCACACAGCGTCTCGTACCGGCTCACCAGGTCGGCCTCGACTAAGTCGTCGCCGCCACCGACGCACTCAGTCACGTCATCGCCGGTGAGTTCGACGTGTACCCCACCCGGCCACGTGCCGAGCTCCTCATGCACGTCAAAGAAGCCATTGAGCTCGGCCATGACGTCGGAGAATGCCCGAGTCTTGTAGCCGTTACGAGCCTCGAAGGTATTGCCGTGCATCGGGTCGCATACCCAGGCCACCTGCCGACCGCTGGCCGTCGCCTTGGCCACGATGTCCGGCAGCACATCGCGTACCTTCCCCGCGCCCATCCGGGTGATGAACGTGATCCGTCCCGGTTCATGATCAGGATCGAGGCGATCAGCCAGCTCCAACGCGCTATCGGCCGTGCTCGTTGGGCCTAGCTTCACTCCGAGCGGGTTGCGAACGTGCCGAAGGAGCTCAACATGTGCCCCGTGAAGCTGCCGGGTGCGCTCGCCAATCCACAAGAAGTGCCCAGAGGTGCCGTAAGGCTGCCCGGTCCGGGAATCGATCCGGGTGAGCGCATGCTCGTACTCCAAGATCAGCGCCTCGTGGCTGGAGTAGAAGTCAACGGTTCGGAAGACGTCGTCGTCAATGCCGCAGGCGACCATGAAGGCGAGCGCCCGATCGATCTCGTTTGCAAGGTTCTGGTACTGCACACCAGCTGCGGAGTTCTTGACGAAGTCGGCGTTCCAGCTGTGCACGCTGCGGAGGTGGGCGAATCCGCCTGTGACGAAGGCTCGCGTGAGGTTCAGCGTCGCCGACGAGGCGTGGTAGACCTCCAGCAGCCGCTGAGGGTCCGGCTCGCGAGCCTCGGCCGTGAAATCGAAGCCGTTCACAGCATCGCCGCGATAAGCCGGCAGTGTGACGCCCTCGCGGGTCTCCGTGGCCGAGCTCCGCGGCTTGGCGAACTGGCCTGCCATCCGGCCGACCTTCACGATCGGCACCTGGGCGGCGTAGGTCAGCACTACAGCCATAGAAAGCAAGGTCCGAAGCTTGCCCTGGATGTTCGCAGCCGTGACGTCCGCGAAGGTCTCGGCACAATCACCGCCCTGCAGCATGAATGCCTCACCGGCCGCCACGCTGGCCATCTTGGCCCGCAACTTGTCGCATTCGGCTGCAAATACGAGCGGTGGAAGAGTACGAAGCTTGCCGACGGCGTGAGCAAGCGCGTGGGGTGAAGAGTAGGCCGGCTGCTGCAGCGGATTCAGCGCATGCAGTGCATTCAGCGTCGGGACCTGACTCGTCAGAGACACGCAGACACTGTAGACGCTGGCGCTCAGCGGGGCAGCCGAGTTACCGGCCGCTGGACGCCCACCGCAGAATTACACGCATGCATCGACGCAGCTTCGTCCTGGTTCCCGGCGCAGGCGGCAACGCCGGGTATTGGCAGCTTGTGAAGCCGCTCATCCACAAGGCCGGCTTCCGCAGTGTTGCAGTGCCCCTGCCCAACTGGTCCGGTGCGACCTTCGCCGATCATGCCGACGCCATCGTCGCCGCCGCGGGCACGCCCGACGAAGTGATCCTCCTCGCTCAGTCGATGGGTGCCTTCAGCGCACCATTGACCTGCGATCGGCTGCCGGTCTCCGAACTCGTGCTGCTGAACGCCATGATCCCAGCGCCCGGGGAGACGGCAGGCGAATGGTGGGGCAATACCGGCCAGGCCGAAGCCATGCGGAGTAACGACCTACGTGAGGGTCGCGATCCCGATGCAGGTTTCGATGCGCAGACCCATTTCCTTCATGACTTGTCACCTGAGATCCTTGCGCTCCTGATGTCCTCCCCCGACGAGGAGCCAGCGGACTCGCTGTTCCAGACCCGCTTTCCGCTGACCCGCTGGCCAGACGTGCCGACCACCGTCTTGGCTGGCCGTGATGACCGGTTTTTCCCTTATGAGTTCCAATCTCGGGTCGCCGATGAGCGGCTGGGGCTGGAGCTGGAACAACTTCCGGGCGGTCATCTGCTTGCCCTCAGTCAGCCCGAAGCGCTGGTCGCCCGACTCATCCGCGATCGGTAGCGCCTGCAAGCGAACTCGGCTCAGCAATCTCGTGGCTGGAGCAATTCCGGACGTCTCACATTTGCCGACAGCCGACGGGATTCGGTTCAGGCCTGAGGGGAAACTTCGTCGATCTCCTGGGCCTTTGCCTCCCGCGCCGCGGCCTCCTTCGCCGCCGGCGCGTACATGTCCACATACTCCTGGCCGGACAGCTCCATGATCGCGTACATGATCTCGTCAGTGATCGAGCGCAGAATGAACCGGTCCTCGCTCATCCCCTCGTAGCGGGAGAAATCCAGTGGCCGTCCGAACTTCACTGTCGGACTGACGATCTTGGTAAGGATCTTCCCCGGCGGGGCGATGATATCGGTGCCAATGATCGCCGCAGGAATCACCGGCGCCCCCGACAGCAGCGCCAGCCGAGCGACACCCGTCCGCCCCTTGTAGAGGCGGCCATCGTGACTGCGCGTTCCCTCCGGATAGATGCCGAACAACTCACCGCGCTGCAGCACCTTCAGCCCGGCCCGAAGAGCGCCCTCACTTGCCCGTCCACCACTGCGGTCAATCGGCACCTGGCCCGTGCCGGCGAAGAACCGCTTTTGCGCCCAGCCCTTGATGCCAGCCCGAGTGAAGTAGTCAGATTTGGCGACGAAAGTGATCCGGCGATCCAACGCAATCGGCATGAACAGCCAGTCGGCGAAGGAAAGGTGATTGCTGGCGATAATCGCTGAACCATGATCGGGGACGTTCCCAATGCCCTCCTGGATCGGCCGGAAGACTCTGGTGATTGCCGGGCCGAGCAGCACGTTCTTCAACGCCCAATAGATCGCTCTGCCCGCGCCAGAACCGGATTCGACCGTGACGTTACCGTGGCGGTCCACCGAAACCAGATCATCGCTCGCGGCTGGTTGTCGGCGGGGCACGCGGCGTCGGGGCGCCTCGCTTCTGGTCTCTGAGATCGTTTCGCTCCCAGCTGGTGGCGAGTTTTCTCGCTGCTCGGTCACGCGTTCACATCCGAAACTGGCGGAATCTTCAGCTGGGTGGATCGGATCGGGACGGGCGGCGTAGTGCGGCCTACTCCCGGACGATGATCGGCGCTGGCCGGGAGGCCTTTGCCCGCATCCCGGTCCGCCTTGGCCGAAGTGCCGTAGACATCTACGTAGTCCTGGCCCGAGAGTTCCATCACCGCGTTCATGATCTCGTCAGTGATCCACCGCAAGACGTCCCGGTCCTTGCTGGCCTCGGCGTAAGCGCTGAAGTCCAAGGGCTTGCCGATCCGGATCTTTGGGCGTCGCATCGTCGGGATCTTGAAGAACCGAGACGGAACCAACTGGGTGTCGATCATGCCGACCGGTATCACAGGCACCCCCGCCTGCAGTACGAGCCGGGCCACGCCGGTCTTGCCCTTATAGAGGCGGCCGTCTGGGGACCGGGTGCCTTCTGGGTAGATGCCGAGCAGATCACCTCTGCGGAGTATGCCCAACACTCCGTCCATGCTGCTTGCGCTGGCCCGCCCACCGGAGCGGTCCATTGGAAGCTGACCGACGCTCTTGAGGAACCAGGTCAGAAGCCGGCCGCGGAGACCTCGACCATGGAACAGCTCGATCTTGGCCGGAAAGGTAAGCCGCCGCTTGATCATGGCCGGCAGCAGGAACGTGTCACCTGCGGAGATGTGATTGCTGACCAGAATTGCTGGACCGGACTCCGGGATGTTGTCAGCTCCGCTGATCGAGGGCCTGAAGAGCAACCGGCACAAAGGGGCAAACGCCACCCATTTGAAGACCCAGTAGAGCAAACCGACCTCCGCCTTTTCATCCCATCGTAGGGCGGAACAAACCCTAGTGCGGTTTCGCTATGCCAGCAGGCGTGCCACCATTCGCTCGTGGCTTCCTCCGCGCGGCCGACCGTGAGCTCGAGCAGCCGACGGCGGCGGCGTATCAGGTCATCGAGGCCAGCTATAGCGGCCTCGATACACCCAGATGCGCAGCCGTACGCGGGCGGCAGCGGGCCCACTGGAGTGCTGTTGTGCCACGGGTTCACAGGCTCGACGAAGTCCATGATCGGGTGGGCGCAGCACCTCGAGGCTGCAGGCTTCCAGGTCTTGCTGCCGCGGCTGCCGGGCCACGGCACGAGCTGGCAGGAGTGCAACCAGACGGCATGGACCGACTGGTACGCCTGCGTGAACGAGGCCTTCGAGACGCTGCGAGCCCGATGCGAGCAGGTTTTCCTCGCTGGACTGTCGATGGGTGGTGCGTTGTGTCTTCGGCTGGCCGAGCAGCATGGCGCCGGCGTGTCCGGCCTGACCCTGGTCAATCCAGTGATCAACATCAGCGATCCGCGGATGCGGGCACTGCCGGCCTTGAGGCTGCTCCCCTCGCTCGGGGGGATCGCTAACGACATTGCCAAGCCTGGTCAGGACGAGTGGGGGTACAACCGGCTGCCACTGCGTGCGTTGTATTCCCAGACCTTCCTGTGGGCTGATGTGCGACGAAATCTTCACCATGTTGACCAGCCGCTGCTCGTCTACCGAGCAATCAATGATCATGTAGCCGACCCTTCCTCTGTACGGTTGATCAAGGCCGGCGTACGATCCAGCGATCAGACATATGTCGAGCTGCAGCGCAGCTACCATGTAGCCACCCTGGACTACGAAGCGGAGGATATCTTCGACGGAAGCATTGCGTTCTTCCGACGACTCACGAAGGAGGCCGATGGTACTGCCGAGTGAGGACGACCGGGACGCGATCGACCGTGCCTTTGCCGAGCTGGTCGCGGGATATCACCTGACCGCCGACCCGCCCGATCCGTTCACCAACGAGCCGCCCACCGAGCCCGTAACGTCAATTTCTGATACGGCAGACGCACCGAACTGGGCCATCGATCACCCGCTGTTCGGCTTCAACGAAGCGCCGGCCGACGCTCCAGCAACGTCCGGCGAACCGTCCCAGGACCGCTACGTCCCAGAGCCGCTGCCGCCGCTCGGGCGACCTGGTGTGCCGGCCCTACTTGGCTGGATCGGCATTGGGTACGCGATCATCATCGTCCTGGCAGCGACCTTCGGCTTGCGCTTCCCGCCGTGGACGGGCTGGATTGCCGTCGGGAGTTTCGTTGGCGGATTCGGCATCTTGATGACCCGGCTGCCTCGCGATCGACCACCGGACGCCGGGGATGGAGCAGTGCTCTAGGATCGCGCGCCGCTGATCGGAGGCCGAGGGAGGAGACACGCTCTTCCGTCTCCGAGCGAGAACGACGGCAGCGGATCATCAGCGCGATCCGCGCGACGCGGAGCGTCGCAGAAAACACAGGGTCGCAAAAACCCTCACGACGAAGCCCGGGTTCGCAATGACTCTCGGCGTGGCCGTGACTTCCGCACCCTCCGCTTGCGGCGGCGCGGCCAGAAGCCAAACTGCGCCGACTCGGGCGGCTCGATCATGGCGTGCCGTGCCAGATCGGCGGCACCAATCAGTCCAGCGTCGTTGCGGAAGCGGGCGAGCACCAACCTGGCCTCCTCCCGGAAGCCTCGCCCGGTCAACGTTCGGCTGAAGGCCCGCTGTGCGGGCACCAAAAGCAAATCGCCTGCAGCGCTCACTCCGCCACCGATGACGACTACCTCAGGATCCACGGCCGCGGCGATGTTGGCGATTCCCCGGCCGAGCCAAGTCCCAACATCGGCCAGCAGCTCTACCGAGGTGGGTTCGCCTTGAATGGCCGCAGCGGTCACATCAGGCCCAGTGATCTTGTCGGGATCGCTACCGACGATCTCGAGGAGCCGGTAGGCCGTCGGTGAATTAGTACGCGCCAGCGCCCGGGCGTCCCGGACCAATGCGTTCCCTGAGGCGTACTGCTCCCAGCAGCCGCGGTTTCCACACTCGCACCAGTGACCACCTGGCACTGAAATCATGTGTCCCCATTCTCCGGCCATCCCGTACGAGCCGCGGAAGAGCTTGCCCCCGATCACCAAGCCGCCACCGATGCCGGTGCCGAGCGTGATGCACACCATCACCGACGAGCCCCGACCGGCGCCATAGCGGTATTCCGCCCAGGCAGCAGCGTTCGCGTCGTTGTCCACGATCAGCGGTATGTCAATCCGCCCGGTGAGCCGCTCCTTGATCGGCTCGGACCGCCAGGCCAGATGGGGGGAGAACCGGACCACAGCTTGATCGTTGTCCACCCAGCCCGCCGCACCGATGCCCACCGCCTCGACCCGGTGCCGTTTACGCAAGTGCTCGACAGCATGGACGATCGCATCCTCGACCGCCTGCGGGCTGTGCGACGGCGTCGGTTCCTGCCAACGATCGAGGATTGCACCCTCCTCATCGACGACGCCAGCAGCCACCTTCGTGCCGCCGATGTCGACGCCGATGCTCAGCAGCGGTGCAATCCTGGCCATGCTGCGACGCGTCGTCGTCCCCAGAGTGGTCAGCCTTCAACCCTCTTCTTGAGGCCCTTGAGTGCGCTGTCGATGATCGTCTTCTCCGCCTTGCGCTTGAACATCCCGATCATGGGCATGTTGATATCAACGGCCAGCGTGTAGGTCACCGTTGTTTTGGCGCCGTTGGCCTTGAGCACGTAGGAACCGTCCATGCCCTTGAGGAGATTTCCCTCGATGAGTTGCCAGCTGACGGCCTGCGGCTTCCACTCGTATGCCAAGACGTAGTTGTCCTTCACCAGCGTGTGGTCGAGCACCATGCGGACCGTCTTGGCCTTGCCTGCAACCGAGGTCAAGACCTCGGCGCTCTTCATCGAGTCGACCCAATCCGGGTAGTGCTCGAAGTCGGCGATGACCGCCATGACCGCATCGGGCTTTGCTGCGATGTCGATACTGGCGCTGGTCTGATCCGCCACGAGCCATAGCGTACGCGCGGGCTGCGTTGGATTGCTCGCTCCGCTCGCTGCGGATCGCGCTTTGGAGTCCGCCTTCTTCGTCGTCGCTCGTGGACAAAATGCGCGTCCCCTCCCTCCTCCTCAGCACGGCGGCGCGCGATCCGGGGTTTGATTGCTCGCTCCGCTCGCTGCGGATCGCGCTTTGGAGTCCGCCTTCTTCGTCGTCGCTCGTGGACAAAATGCGCGTCCCCTCCCTCCTCCTCAGCACGGCGGCGCGCGATCCGGGGTTGGATTGCTCGCGCTGTGTTTAACTGCTCGCTGCCGCTCGCTGCGATGTTCGCTGGGTGGTCGCCGTCTTCGTCGGAGCTGACGGAACGGAAAAGCGTTGTTCCGCCATCTCCTCCTGCAGATCGGCGGCGCGAACATCGAGAATCCGCCTTCTCGTCGTAGCTCAACGGCGCGCGATCCGCGGCATCAAAGGTCGAGCACGTCGCGTAGCCTCGCTCGAGCCGACTCGGTGCTGAACTGCGCGCGTACGTGGCGGCGGCCGCGGACCCCCATATCGTGCGCCAGGCGAGGATTGTCCAGCAGCAGGCTGAGCCGGTCCGCCAACCGACCATGATCATGTGACGGCACGACGAAGCCGGTATCGCCATCCAATACCGTCTCGGGCGCGCCGCCTGAGTCACCGACGATGACGGGCAATCCGCAGGCCGCCGCCTCAAGTGCCGCCAGGCCAAGCCCTTCCGGATTAAGTCCGGCCCATTGGGTGCGGACGGGCAGCGCGAAGACGCTGGATTGCTGCAGCTCACGGATCACACCGGCACGCTGCACGGCACCCAAGATGCGTGCGCAATCTGACAGCTCAAGATCATGGATGGTTCGTTCCAGCCGGGCGCGCAACGGACCGTCCCCGACGATGATCAGCTCGCGCGCAACGCCACTCCGTGCGGCCCGATCGATCACCGTCCGCCAGGCGCGTAGCAGCGTGGTCACACCCTTCTGGGGAATTAGACGGGCGACCGCGATGCAACGCGCGACGCTATGCACCGCAGGTCCGTCGAGCGGTCGAAAGCGTTCGATGTCGACCGGTGGTGCCAGCCGGAGCAAGCGCCGGCGCGCGCTTTGGCTGAGAGCGCTGGCAATGCGGCGTTCGGTATAGCCGGAGATCGTTGTGAGGTGATCACAGCTGTCGCCAATCCGGCGCAGCATCTGGCGCGCTGCGGGCAGCTGCGCCCACCAGGTTTCGTGGCCATGAGTGAGACCGAGGATCCGGCGGGCACCGGCACGCCGCAATGACGGAGCCAGCAAACCGAGCGGAGCCGCCGCGCCGAAGATCACTCGAGTCGCCCCGACAGCACGGAGCAGGGCCGTTGCGCGAGCCGCAACTCGTGGGGTAGGCAACAGCAGCGGCCCATCGCGGACTACCGAAAAAAGCCGATCGCGATCCGAGGCTGCGGCCCCAGCGGGGCCTGAGGCGTACACGACGACGTCGTGGTCCAGCAGTTCACAGACCTCGCTGACGAAGGACTCGATGCCACCGACCCGCGGCGGGAAGTCATTGGTAATGATCAAGGTCGATGGCACTAGTACTGCGCCAAGCGGACAAGATACGCCCGCCAGCCGGCGGTCAGCTCGGCCTCGCTGAGGTGGAGAGTGGACCGGCTCGCCTCGTCCACCGAATCTCCACGGGCCAGCTCGGCATAAAACTGACCCAGCTGGGCATCGGAATACTGGTCGGCAATGAAGCGGCACGCGAGCCAGGCCTCCGCGTAGGCCAGTTGGAGATTGCGGGCGCCGACCTCGAACCGCTGGTCAGAGGGAAAGGAGTGGGGCGCGCCGTCGCTGCGTATGCCGGCGAGCACTTCATCGGTGCCCTCGCTCCTCTGGCCCGGATGGGCTTGCATCGAAACCCACTCGGCGAGGCCTTCCTCTGCCCAGGTCGGCGTGGGCGAATCCGGTGAGCGGGTCGCGACATGGACCATCTCGTGCTCCAGCACTGACTGCACCGCGCCTGAGGAGAGCTGTCCCGTCTTGGGATTGACGACGATGCGGATCGCGTCACCCACGGTGTCGGCACGATGGGTCACAGCCGCGATGGAGGCGTAACTGCCGCCCGGCTTGCCCAGGACCGACGCGAAATCGCGTTCAGTTGCGGGCACTTCGATAACGGCTTGGCGATTCCAGGAGGTTCCTAGACCGTCCGGCAGCTCCTGTCGCACGCTGACCAGGGCGGCTCCGGCAAGCTTGGCCCAACGATCGAGCGATTGGCCTGGGCCAGCCAGCAGCGTGACCCCGCCCTGCTCCCGGGCGTTCAGGGAACCCAGCCACCAGCTCGGCTTCTGCTCCCGGACGCTGCCGGATGGTTCATCGATGGTGCCGGCGACCTTGACCTCCCCGGCAGCCTCAAGGAACGTCAGCCAGACCACATGCTCAACTTCGGCGCTATCGCCGGCGAGTCGCCAGGTCACGACCCCACGCTGGATCCATGCACTCGGACCGAGGAGCCGCCGACGCGCATCGGAAAGCCCGAACTCGGTTGGTTCCATACGAATCTGAAGCCTGGTCAGTGGCAGTGTGCTCAGGTTGTCATAGAGCAACCGGGCGCGCTGGGGAAAGGTGGGATCTCGATCACTGATCAGCCGATCAAAGCGGGCATCGTCGCCGGTACGAGCCGCTTGGAGGAAGGCATCAACGGTCGCTCTGACCAGGCCTAGCCGCGAGCTCGCGGGTGCCGTCGATCTTGCGACAAGCGGCGTCGGAGCTGGTGCGACAGCGGGAGCAGAGCAGCCAAGCAGCATCAGTATCAGTGCAGCTACTGACAACGCCCACACGGCGCGGCATTGGCGGCGGGACGCTGACACGAAGGCAGCCTAACTTCAAGCGTCGGAGTCGCGCCGCTGAGCCGAGCGCAATCCGCAATTGCTAGCCCGGGCGACGAGCTCCGGCGTAAGTCATGTAGGACATCTTGATGTACTCCACCGACTTGCCCGGCCGCGGGGCGTGGATGACTCGGCCATTGCCGGCGTAGAGGCCCACATGGCTGATGTCGCTGTAGAAGAACACCAGATCGCCTAACTGGAGATTCGACTTTGCAACGGGCTTGCCACGGTTGTACTGCTGCCCAGACGAGTGCGGCAGGCTAACCCCGACGGATCCCCAGGCGGCCATCGTCAGACCCGAGCAGTCATAGGAGCCTGGCCCATCGGCATTGCGCACGTACGGTTTTCCGAGCTGAGCCTTGGCAAATGCCAGCGCTTTGGCGCCGCGGCCGCTGCCGGTGACTGGGCCACGTGAGGCATTCCGCGACGTCTGCGACGCGGCGCGACCCGCCGCATTGGCCCGGGCAGTCGCCCTCTTCTCGGCATGAGCGATCTGCTGCCGCTGCGCTGCGCTGAGCTTGGCCAGCACTTTCTTAGCCTGGGCGATCTTCTTGTCCGAGGCGTCGGTCAGGGATTTGAGCTGCTTCTCTTTCTCGGCGAGAGCGGCAAGGTCTGTCTCCGCCGAATGCTCCAGGGTGTCGAGATTTGCCTGCGCCTGCTGATAGTCCTGGAGCGCCGAGTTCTGATTCTCGCTGACCTTCTGGACTGTGGAGATCTGGCTGAGGAATCGTTCGGTGTCGGACGTCACGAAGAGCTGGGCGGCGGTGTCGAGGCTTCGATTCTGGAATTGGGCGAGCGCAACTTGGCCCACCTGAAGCTTCATCCGTGCGACCTTGTCGGTTTGGGCTTGCACATCAGCCTGCTTCAGCTTCAATTGGGCGCGGCCCTGCTTGATCTGCTCCTTGACACCGGCGTATTGCTGGTCGATGGCAGCGGCATCGGTCTCCAACTGCGCGATCAGTGCTCTGGCCTCTGCTGCCGTCAGCGGTGGGTCCGCCGCAGCCGGCAAGCTGGCTGGGAAGACGAACAATGCGGTCAATGCCACCGAGACGAGCCCGAGCGCAGCGATTCGTACGCTTCGAAGGATCGATGTGGCGCGGCTAGCCTCAAATGCGCGTGACGTCACGCGCGCAGCGAAATTCACAGTGTTCCCCGACTCCTGCGCGCAGCTCTCTCTGGTGCTGTGCTCAGCCCTCCCCAGGCCTGCGCACAGCTAGAGCTGTCATGGACGTGCCTACTGAGCGATGGATGACAGTGATGTCATCTGTGGTCACCGGACAGTGAGTGACACATTAGGTCACGATTAGGTCACTGGCAATTGGGATCGCCGATATTTGGTCACAAGTCATTATGCGTAGTCCCGCCAGTCCAGCGGCGCCGGCACGTCCCGGACCTCTCGGGCGCCTGGAATCAGCCTGAGCGGCGGCACTAATCCGGAACCGGCCAGCGCCTGGAGCGCCGCCTGCTCGTCTGGGTCGAGATCCACTACACCGCCGGAGGCACCGAGGAGCACGGTGACGACACAGTCGCTACAGGCGTTCCCTCTGGCGACGCAGGTGTCGCAATCCACGTGCAGCATGTCCATACTCGTTCCTTCCGCAGCAGACCCCCGCTGGTTGTACCGTCTCGCAGGGCACTGACACTTTCTTCGTGACACCCTCGGCGCGTGAGGTCTACTCGCACGGACACCACGACTCGGTTCTGCGATCGCATCGTTGGCGGACCGCTGAGAATTCCGTGGGGTATCTGCTGCCGCGGCTGAAGCCTGCCGACCGGCTGCTGGACGTCGGCATCGGCCCCGGGACCATCACCCTCGATCTCGCCCGAGAGCTGTCTCAGGGCTGGGTGGTCGGCATCGATTCCGCACCTGCCGCCGTGGCGGCTACGAAGACCCTGGCTGCCAGCGAACGGGTGGGGAATCTCGGGCTGTTGATCGGGGACGTCTACCAGCTGGGGTTTGCGGATGCCTCCTTCGACGTCGTCCATGCCCATCAGCTGGTGCAACACCTCGCAGATCCGGTCGCAGCCCTTCGCGAGATGCGCCGGGTATGCCTGCCAGGTGGTCTCGTGGCCGTACGCGATGCCGACTATTCGGCCATGACCTGGCACCCGCCGAGTGCGGCGCTAACCCGATGGCTCGACCTGTACCACGACGTAGCCCGCTCGAACGGAGGCGAACCCGATGCGGGACGCCGGCTGCTTGGCTGGGCGCATGCCGCCGGTTTCGGCAGTGTCGATTCCTCGGCCAGCGCCTGGTGCTTCGCCACGCCAACGGATATCGCATGGTGGTCCGATACCTGGGCAGAGCGGCTGAGGCACTCCGATTTCGCTCATCAGGCCGTCGAGCGAGGGCTCTCCGACCCATTGGAACTGGCGCAACTGGCGAAAGGCTGGCGCCGCTGGGCGGTGCTTTCCGACGCCTGGTTTGCCGTCCTCCATGGCGAAATTCTTTGCCGCCGGTGACTGTCTCGTAAGGCAGCTGGCGATTCGCCCCACCGCGCATCATCAAGTAAGTTAGAGGCCCTGGGGGAGTCTTTTGGGGGAAATGTGGTACAAGCACGACGGGCGAAAGTCCGGCCAGTACGCGTGATCATTCCGCTGGCGGTCGCTGCAGCACTCCTGGTTGGTGGTTCGTTTGCAGCATGGAAGTTCTGGCCAGAGACAACGACGGCGGGTCCGCAGGCGGAATCCAGCACCACGGCAGCGGAGTCGCAAGCTCCAAGCACCGCGATTTCCAGTCCTTCGCCATCTGCTTCAGCATCGGCTACCGCCGAGCCCGCCAGCGCAGCCTCGCAGAAAGCCCTGGAGGCGTGTCAGACGAGGGTAAGGGCCGCGGATGATGTGCTGAAGCAAGGAAAGATCGGCGTGTTGCACTGGGTTGATCACGTCAAAGCCCAGACTGACAACTTCGACGGCAAAATCAGCGTCGAGGAGATGAGGGCGCAGTTCAAGAAGACCAGGGTGAAGGGCGGCGCTGATCTCAGTCGCTATAACGATGCCCTGTCGACCTATGAGGATCTCGAGGGCTCCTGCGGCAAGGCGAAGGGCGCCGACAGTGCAGTAGCTGCCTCCCTCAAGAAGTGCAGCGCGCGAAGCAAGGCTCAGCAACCAGTGCTGAAGGCGACAGCTGCTGGCATGAAGGACTGGGAGAGTCACCAAAAGCAGATGCAGCGCAATAAGGAACACCAGGCGGGCAGCCCATCGCAGGCACAGGCTGCTTGGCTGAAGCAGTACCGTGCTGCGCCCGAGAACATCAAGGCGTTCAAGAAGGCAGATAAGAACTTCGAAGCACCCAAGTGCTAGCTCCTTGTCGGCAACCTACGTTCACGTACGTTGCATGCGGTCTGCACGGGTTGCAACCTGTCCAAACCGTCTGAAACCCAGGTAAACATAGGTTTCCGTCCGAAGGTCCGCCGCGAACGGCCAGCGGAGCTCCGGCGAGTCGCCCACCACTGTCGTAGGCGATCCCTAGTGTCGCCAGCATGGCCGTACAGGCTTCCTTTGATGATCTTGGGACGCATCTGTCCCAAGTCACCTTCTGCGTCGTCGATCTAGAAACCACTGGCGCCGCCGAGACGGACATGATCACTGAGGTCGGAGCGGTCAAGGTACGCGGTGGTGAGGTGCTGGGCGAGTTCCAGACCCTTGTCAATCCCCAGGCCCACATCCCACCGCTGATTGCCGTGCTGACCGGCATCACCAACCAGATGGTGGTCAACGCTCCCCCGCTCCGCCAGGTGTTGCCATCGTTCCTTGCCTTCGCTTACGGCACCGTGATCGTCGCCCACAATGCTCGGTTCGACGTCGGCTTCCTACGCCGCGCCTGCGAGGCGTGTGAGTATCCGTACCCCCGGTGGCCGGTGATCGACACAGCGGCCCTGGCTCGGCAGATCCTGCTCCGCGACGAGGTGTCCGACTGCAGGCTGGCAACACTTGCCCGACACTTCCATACGGCCGTCACCCCGAACCATCGTGCGCTGACCGACGCCCAGGCCACCGTGGAAGTGCTGCACGGTTTGATCGAGAGGGTTGGCAATCTCGGTGTGCAGACCATCGAGGATCTGGGCGAGTTCGCCCGCCGCGTCTCTCCGCAGCGGCGCGCCAAACGCACCTGGGCCGCTGGCCTGCCGGAATCACCTGGGGTCTATCTGTTCGTCGCCGAGTACGACAGTCAGCGCCACATTCTCTACGTCGGAAAGTCCAAGAACATCAGGGCTCGGGTCCGCACCTATTTCACGGCCGCCGAGAAGCGGCCGCGGATCGATGAGATGGTCCGGCTGGCTACCGGAGTGGAAGCCCTACCGTGTGTCACCCAACTTCAGGCCGACGTAACCGAGCTGCGGCTGATCGGCAGTCACGCCCCGCGTTACAACCGTCGGTCGAAGTTCCCGGAACGCACCCAGTGGATCAAGATCACCGAGGAACCCTTTCCGCGGTTATCCGTCGTCCGGGACGTCCGTGACGACAGCGCTACGTACTTCGGTCCATTCCCCCGCCGCCAGTCCGCCGAGGACGTTGCGCTCGCCATCTACGACGGCTTCCCCATCCGCCAGTGCACTCCACGGCTGAGCATGACCACACCGATCTCCGCGTGCTCACTGGCTGGCATGGGCCGATGTGCGGCGCCATGTGACGGCACGATCTCCCGGGACGGTTACCGGGAAATCGTCGAAGGGGTACGCGCAGCCTTGTCGGTCGACGCGCGGCCCGCGGTACGCGGCGTGCAGGCTAGGTTGGCCCGGCTGATCAGTCAGCAACGGTTCGAGGAAGCTGCCATCATCCGTCGACGGCTGGAGACCCTGACCCGCACCGCTGCGCGATTCCATCGCATCCGAAGCCTCGCGGCCTGCACCGAGATCGTCGCCGCGCGGAAGGTCGACCTTGACTGGGAGATACACGTCGTCCGCTACGGCCGGTTAGCCGGCGCGGGGCTCGCGACACCTCGGGAAGTGCCGCAGGCGGTCGCGCGCGCAGTGCGCGCCACAGCCGAGACCGTTCCGAAGCCGCTCGACCCGCTACCGGCTGCGGGCATCGAGGAAACTGAGCGGATCGCCGATTGGCTCGAACAACCCGGTACCCGATTGATCGACATCACCGGCGACTGGATGTGGCCGCTGCACGCCGTGCTGGACCATGAGGCGCTGGTGCACTACGCACTCGGTGAAGTGGCGGCTGTATGACCGGCATCAAGACCGGAGCTGCGAGCGTCGGAAATCGCGCGCCGCCGCACGGAGCCAGGCTGGCGCGCCGCTGTCCTGGACGAACGAGCGAGCAGACACGCTCTTCGTCTGCGAGGGAGTGAGGAAGGCAGCGGCTCGCGAGCGCCAGCCTCAGCGAGCGGAGCGAGCAATGCCCAAGAAGCGAGCAGAGGCGTTCTTTCCTCGGCGAGAGACGACGACGGCGGCGGATCCCAAGCGCGATGCGCGAGCAGCTCAAGATTAAAGTGACCGCCATGGTCACTGCGATCGTCTTCGTGAAAGCTGACGTAGCGCGTATTTCGGAGGTTGCTGAGCAGATCGCCGCGCTCCGCGGCGTCAGCGAGGTCTATTCGGTGACGGGAACGATCGACCTGATCGCCATGATCCGGGTGTCCAACCATGATCAAGTGGCTGAAGTTGTCGCGGACCAGCTCAACAAGGTGCCCGGAGTGGTTGGCACCGAGACTCATATCGCCTTCCGTGCATACTCCGCACATGATCTTGAGGCGGCGTTCTCGCTTGGTGATTAGCGCTCCCAAAGACACGACCGGCAGCGGCGTCGCGCGCGTTTCGACCATGGCGTTGATGATCGCGACAGTGGCGCTACTACTCACAGTGGCGGGCGCCGCTATCGCGGCATGGGTGATCACCCGCCAGCCTCCCGAGCAGCCCCTCGACCTGCCTTCGGTCGTGCAGGCCTAATCTCGTTTTGCCCGCGGGTCCACTAGAAGATCGTCAGCTTCAGGGCAACGGCGAGCAAGCAGACCATGATCACTCCGAGCATCCCGACCACTTGGACCGTGCTGCGGTTGCGGCGCGGCGCGTACGCCAACACCACGCCGACCGAAGCGCCGACCACAATGCCGCCGATCAACATCAGCCAGCCGAAGCTGCGGAAGCCGATCAAGATGCTGTAGAGGATGAGCAAGACGAACAGCCCGATGTCGGCACGGACGTCCTCTCGCATCTTCTGCTTGAAGATCGCGTTAGCCGCAAGCAGACCGATCACGGCAGCTGCCGCGCCGTAGCCAGCGCTCGTGTACGGACCCAAGACGAAGAGCATGGTGGTGCCGCCCAGGCCAGCTGCGAGGTACAGCACAACGAAACGCCAGGCGCCCAGCTCAGACTCAATCGCCCGACCGGCAATCCAGAGCACCAGCAGGTTCATCAGAACGCCGAGGATCGATCCTGAGGTCAGCGACGCCGTTATCAATCGCCAGAACTGACCAAGATAGATGGCCTCATTGCTCATCACCAGCAGGCGATCGAGCAGCCCGCCACTCACCAGGTTGAGCACCCACTCGGCAGCGAGCACAGCCATCATGACTTTGGTCGCGGTACCACCGCCCGGCTTCAAGATCGCACCAAAAGCGGTCCGCGGGGCTCGTACCGTTGCCCGTCCGGATGCGACGCAGCTGGGACACTGAAAGCCAACCGATGCTGAGTTCATGCATTCGCCGCAGATCGGCCGCTGGCATCGCTGGCAGGAAATGCCAGTCATCCGCTCCGGATGGCGATAACAGGGAGCAAAGCCCGGAGGTGAGAAGTCCGGGCCGGCGCCCGGGGTCTGACTCACGCGGAATCGTCACCCGAATCGGTCGTCACCGACTCGATGACGACCGGGTTGACGGGGCGGTCAGCCCGTCCCGTCTGCACGTTAGCGATCTCGTCGACCACGTCCCGGCTGGCCTGATCGGCCACCTCACCGAAGATCGTGTGCCGGCGGTTGAGATGGGGCTGCGGGCCGAGGGTGATGAAGAACTGCGAACCGTTGGTGCCCGGACCAGCGTTGGCCATGGCCAGCAGGTACGGCTTGTTGAAGGCCAGGTCGGGATGGAACTCATCGCCAAACTTGTAGCCCGGACCACCGGTGCCTGTCCCTAGAGGGCAACCGCCTTGAATCATGAAGCCGTCGATCACCCGATGAAAGGTGAGCCCGTCGTAAAACTTGCCGGTTGTTGACGCCCCGGTTTTCGGGTCGGCGTACCCCTTGGTGCCTGAGGCGAGGCCCACGAAGTTGTCCACTGTCTTGGGAGCTTGATCACCAAAGAGCAGCAGGTTGATGTCGCCATGGTTAGTGTGCAGGGTTGCGGTCTGCTGTGCCACTTCGAGGCACCTTTCTGTCGTGATCATCATCTGGTCTTGGTCCGGCAGCCATCCTGTCAGACCGCACAAGATGGCGATACGGTGGGAAATGCTCCACCCGGGAGCATTGGTTTCTCACAACGGAGGAAACGTGTCTAAGAGTTCCCGCCGCGCGAAAGCCGCCCGAAAGCAGGTTGCGCCAGCCGCCGAGGATTTCGTCCACTCGGCCGCTGATCGTGTCGGACCGCTGGTCCACACCGCAGCTGATCGAGTAGGGCCGCTCGCGCAGTCAGCCGCCACCCGAGTCGGGCCGCTTGCTGAAGCCGCCGCAGATCGGATTGGCGCGGCCGCTGACAAGGTCTCACCGCTCGCCCACTCCGCGGCAGATCGGCTCGCACCGATGGCTCAGTCGGCCGCGGAGCGCGTTGGCCCAGTCACCCACGGGGCTGCAGATCGGATGGCTCCGCTGGCCCATTCGGCTGCGGATCGCATCGCTCCTTTGGCCACTGGAGCCGTCGGCCGAGTCTCGCCGTACGCACAACAGGCGGCTGGGCTAGTTTCCCCATACGCGCACCAGGCTGCGGAGCTGATCACGCCGATCGCCACCTCGGCCAAGCAACGTGGTGCTCGGGTGGCTCACGACGCGGTCGAGAAGTTCGGGCCAGCGCTCGACGAGGCCCTCGAGCGGGTCAGCCCGGCCGTTGAAGCGGCGCGCGGCAAGATGTCCAGCGAGGTACTGCCCAAGCTCAGCGAGGCCTTGAGCGCGGCCGCAGGTGCGCCGGTTGTCGTAGAAGTGAAGAAGCGCGGCAAGGCCGCAGTTGCCGCGGCCAAGGGGGAGTTGGAGTTGCCGGAGGAAAAGAAGAAGAAGAAGAAGAGTCGCTGGTTCGTGCGGCTCGCCATTGTCGCCGCGATCGCAGGAGCCGCGGTGGTCGTAGTCCGCAAGTTCCTGGGCGCTAAAGACGCCGACTGGCAGGCTGCTCGGCCGACCACGCCGTACGCGCCTCGGCAGCAAGCGACGGCCGAGGGGACGGGCGCTGGTAGCGCAGCCGCAACGGCACCCGTGGTCGATGAGATGGACGAGGCGGGTGAGGATCCCCAGAGCGGGATGTCGGCACATCTGATGAATCTGGAAGCCGACGGAGCGGCGATGCCGGATCAGCCGGCTGAGGGCGGGGAATACGAGGCTCCGGCCGATATGACTTCCGTTGTCGACGAAGCGGCAATGCCGGATCAGCCGGCTGAGGGCGGGGAATACGAGGCTCCCGCCGATATGACTTCTGTTGTCGACGAGGCTTTCGCCGAGGCAGCAGACAGGATCGGCGTCGAAGCTCCCGCCGAGGCAACAAGCGTCGGTGAGGAGGCGCTGGCCGAGACCGCCACAATCGACGAAGTTGAAACCGCAGCTGCCGACGAAACACTGGCTGGGCAGACTCCGGTTGGCGATGAGGGCGCCGCGCTGCTCGGCGAGATGGCAGCTACTCCGGAAGCCAGACGGGCGCGATATGAGGGCGAGGGGGTCTACGTCGGAAGCGAGCCGCCTGAGGGCTTCACCATCAAAGGCAACGAGCGGTCAATGAAGTACCACGTGCCAGAGTCGGCAGGCTACAACCGCACCGTAGCCGAGGTCTGGTTCAACAGTGAGGAAGCGGCCCAGCAAGCCGGCTTCGTCCGCGCCCAGCGCTAAATTCCGGGCGGCCACAAACTGAAACGCAATGCGTCGCCCCGCTCCCGACGCTCCCAGCGGTTTTGACTGTGAGTGGCCGCCTGATCGCTAAAATCAAGCAACTTTCCGCCGAGCGTTAACATTCGTCCCCTTCGCGAGGCCTTCTTCAGATAGAGGGCTTCGACGAAGGGGACGTTGGGTATGGCGGCATGCGCCAAAGGAAATGGGGTTAGCGATCATTGGGTGGATGCCGGGCCATTTCGAGCCCAGTTGCGCTTCCTGATGGCCAGTGGCGGGCTCACCGTTGATGACGTTGCTGCCATTGCCGGCATCTCTGCCAGATTAGCCGACCGATTGCTCCATGGGCGTGACGGTCGCCCGCTGCGACGGATCAGCCCCGACACCGCACGCCGGCTGATCCAGATTTCTGATCAGCACGTGCAGGCACTGCGTCGCATCATGGTGCCAGCCGCCTCAGCCAGGCTGCAATTGCATCGGCTCCATCGCGCGGGCTTGGAGGGTCCTGCTATCGCAGAGCGGGTACGTGCAGCAGTTCCTGAGCTGGTCGAATTGGCGTCAGGGGCCGATACCTGTTCACTGCTGCTCACCGTTCGACTGACGGCTGCTGCCCGCGCAGAGGACAGTTCGCGCTATCGCAATCGGCTCGGCTTGCTGGCAATTGAAGACGCAGCATGAGGCGGCCCAACCTGACCGTGGCGCGACACTAGGATCGCCGGGTGATCGAGGAAGGCCTGGCAGCAGTCGTCATCGCCGTGATGATCGCCGCGACTTCTGCATTGCTGGTGCGGCCGCTACTGCGGGGACTTCCAGTGCCGGTCGCCGGGGACGGCAAGCCGGCCTACCGCGACCTTGGCACGAGCCGTTTCTTGCTGGTCTGCGGCGTTCTTGCGGGAGTCGCCGCCGCCATCAGCTGGCTAAGCCTGCCGCGCTACGCCCAGCCGATGTGGTCGGTACTCGCCATCCTGGGCGTGCTGCTGGCCGCGATCGACGCGCGCACCAGCTGGCTGCCTCTGCGGCTGACCCGCATGGCCTGGGTGGCGATGTCGGTGGCCGCAGTCCTGGCGGCCTCGTTAGGCGGAGGTGTGTGGGTCGCCGTTCGGGCCGTAGCCGGAGCGGCGATCGCCGGCGCGCTCTATCTGCTCGTCTGGCTGCTTTCACATGGTGGCTTTGGCTTCGGTGACGTGCGGTTTGCGCCGTTGCTGGGAGCAGCTGCAGCTGCCGACTCATGGACGTTGCTCTGGTGGACCCTGCTGCTCGGCAGCGTGGCTGGTGGGCTGATGGGTGTGCTGCGACTAGCACAGGGTCGGCGCAACGCATTCCCGTACGCACCATCAATGCTGGCCGGCGCCTACGCCGCCTGCCTGGTCACCATGCTCAGCTGACGATGCTCGGTTGCTCCACTTCGAGAACGTAGAACGCAGCGCGCGCGTACGCGTCGGCGGCATCGAGCTCTGCTTCCGTGTGGTAGGCCTTGCCAGGGCCGGTGACCGTAACCACAAAACCGCCCGCAGAGGAATCCAAAGACAAGAAGTAGTCCCCGAGCAGCTCGCGTAACTGGTTTTCCCGAGGCAGCCACACCACGCCGTCGGACTCCACGGAGTCGAGTGCCCATTCAACCGTCCCATTGAAATGGAAGCGCGATTCCCCGCCCGATTCGACCAGTTCGACAACCATGTCGCTGATGATGAAAACAGAGTCGGCGATCTCCGGCCGGGGGATGAAGAACATGTCGCCGTTCGCCGGTTTCCAGGACAGATACGGTGCGAGCCGCGTCGCGAGTTCGCGGGAGATCACGGGTGCAGTATGTCGCGCAGAACAAGAACACGACACTAGGCAGCCGGGCTTCGCAGCCCGCATAGGCTCAAAGACGTGACCGTCGCGCCGAAACCTGGGTGGTACCCGGACCCAGCCGGCGCGACTGGACTTTACCGCTGGTGGGATGGCAGTAACTGGGCCGAGGTGACCAGCGACTCCGCCCAGGCACCTCCGCCCATGCCGGTCCAGACCGAGGCTGCAGCCGGAAACGGCCCATCTCCTCGGCACGCCTCACCGTTGCGTGCCGCAGCTGTTCTCTCCCTCGGGTTTGCCCTCTTTGTCAGCGCGTCGATCGGACTTGGTCTGGTGATCTGGCGTGACCCATCGAACACCTCGACGCAGCGCACAGTGGGCGGCTCGGCTGGCTTGCCGAGCGCCGGAGGGGTCGGCACCGATCCCGTTGGGTATCTGGACGAGCGCACCAGGACGGCAACGATAGGACCCGCCTCGCTGACGATGCCCGGCGATCCGTACGTGCTCTCGCCCCACCCGATGGCCGTTCGGGGGGTGCTCGATCTTCTCTTCTGGGCCGCCGCCCCAGTGCACACTCGGTATGACGGCAAGCAGGACTGGTCGTCCGGCGTGCTCCTCGGTCGGGTAGCCGAATCGGACAATGCCGGCGATCTGCAGACCGAGGGCAGGCTTGCCGTGCACCGTTTGAGCCAGGCGATCTTCGCCCAGCGCCCCACGGAGCTGAAGGGAATGACGTGGCAGCAACGCACGGTAGACGGGCAACCTGCGATGCTGTTCTCTGCTCAGGTGCACTACTCGGTGGACAGGCTGCCCAGTCGCTACGACACCGTCACTGCACTGCTGGTCAGGCTTGACGACGGATCGTTGATCATGGCGGCCAGCTCGGTGCCGAATGACGCCGCCTCCGACATCGCTCGCCAGGCCCGCGACGCACTCCAGACATTCACCGTTCGCTGAGCCTTAGCGAACGGACTGAGTGGCCTCGATCCACTCCTGCAGCTTGGCTTGCGCCGCACCCGAGTCGATTGCCGACCGTGCCCGCTCCAGCTCGTCGGCGAAGTCAGCCTCGAGCCGACGCGACGCGGGCTTGCCGTACGCGACCAGGGCAGCAGCAGCATTGAGCACAACGACATCGCGAATAGGACCGGGCTTGCCGGCGACCATCTCGCGCACCACCTCCGCATTGGCCGTCGCGTCTCCACCGACCAGGTCCGGGAGGCTGGCCCGCGGCACACCTAGATTCAATGGGTCCAGCTCCATCCGCTCGACCTCCCCATCGGCGTACACCCACACCGTGGAGGCTGTCGTCGTAGTCAGCTCGTCCAGTCCGTCGCCACCGTGGAGGACAAGGCCGTAGTTGCCGCGGGATGCAAAGACCCCGGCCATGAGGTCAGCCATTCGGGGATCGGCCACGCCGACCGCCTGGGAGATGGGTTGGGCCGGGTTCGCCAAGGGTCCCAGGAAGTTGAACGTCGTCGGTATGCCGAGCTCGCGTCGGGTA